>Ga0098066_1000183_pt1 | contig 22823 bp, 19 predicted proteins | sample 25BtaG_FD_76332 | JGI IMG/M metagenome (GOLD analysis project Ga0098066, IMG submission 76332) | Marine viral communities from Cariaco Basin, Caribbean Sea - 25B_WHOI_OMZ_CsCl | ecosystem: Environmental > Aquatic > Marine > Oceanic | place: Caribbean Sea: Cariaco Basin | collected 2014-11-08
GGGCTGACCGTTCAGCCACGTGGAATTGCCGTTCTTTACCCTTCCCGTCAGCCGGGAGACTGAACCGGGGATCCCCACCCCCACCGGCAATCCGGAACAGCCCGCATGGAATTCAGCCTCGTGCACCAGCCGCTCAATGGTCGCGAGGGTTCCCTGATAATCTCCGTGTGGGGTAGGCAGGCGCATCCTGAAGTGCTCACGACTGGCGGAGTCCAGCAGGATAACTTCGGTCTTGGTCCCACCCAGATCTACGCCAATCTGCCACTCTGAGGTCATAGGGTTACCGGTTAAACAGGTTAAGCAGGATAGTCAGCACGATGCTGATAATGATCATGGAGGTAATCGGCACAAATACCTGGGTTCGCTCCGAGCGCCAGTGCAGATCGCCGGGCAGCTTGCCGAACCATTGAACCAGTCCGGGAGCAAAGTGGAGCACCAGGCCGATAACCAGCAGGATAATGCCTGCAATAACAAACCAGCGTGCCATACTCAGCCTCGATCACTCATTACGGCCCTGATCCACCATAATGAGTTCGTCCAGGTCAAAGCCATTGGCACGGGCGGCCTCTCGAAACCTTTCCATGGCCTGGTCGCTTACCGTGGGCGTTCGCGACAGGAACCAGAGGTAGTCCCGGTCATATCCGGTGACATAGGCGTACCGGTAATTGTCATGGTCCAGGCCAAACACTACGTAAGATGCGTAGAAAGGACCGAAAAACGATACCTTAAGGTGAGCTGTTGTCTCGCCCTCCACGAACCGGGCCTTGCCTTCGGCTTCCTGCCATTCGCCATCTTCTGGTGAATAGCCCCGGTTGATAACCTTAATGCTGCCATCCTCGTTCAGTTCGTATTCGGCGGTGACGCTTTCAAGCCCCTCCTCGAAGGAATGGTCATACCGGGCGATCTCGTACCAGGTGCCCAGATAGCGGTCCACATCAAATCCCTGCACCGGCTCTATGCCCTCGGGCAGGCTGGTACACCCCGCCAGGGACAGGCCGAGTACACTTACAATGACAGTTCTGATACCCATATCTATACCCTGCTGACAAAGTGAATGCTGGCAAATACGACGACTTTTCCCATCAGGTTTCCTGGTCCCGGATCTTACCTTCCCGGATGGTCTCCCGCGCTTCCTGGTGTTCCTCCGCATCCGCCTCTGGTGTTTCATGCTCGCCCGCGCGGGCCGGGCGGTAGCACAGGGTAACCAGCATCGGGAAATGGTCGGAACCGAAGTACGCCAGGCGTCGAACCTGCTTTACGGTGAAATGCTCACTGGTGAACACGTGGTCCAGAGGCCAACGGAGAAACCAGTGGCCAGCGTGGAATGTGCTGAACATGCCCCGGCCCCGTCGTGGATCCAGCATTCCGCTGACCTTGCAGAACAGGCGGGTGGTCCTTGACCAGGCCACATCATTCAGGTCGCCTGCCACAACCGAGGGCAAGCCCGATTCACGGATTTCCTGCCCGACCAGTAACAACTCCGCATCCCGCCACAACGATTCTTCACTCTCGCTGGGGGCCGGCGGCCGAGGGTGCAACGCGTGAAACCGGAAACGGCTCCCCTGAGGCAGGCGCAGCCAGCCGTGAATAGACGGAATATCGTCCTGGATCAGGTATTTAACCTCGGCGTCTTCCAGCGGCAGCCGGGAGTACAGGTGCATACCGTACAGGTTATCCAGGGGGATGCGGATTATGCAGGGCCATTCTCCGAAGGCCTCGTCCAGGCGATCTCCCCACCACTGATCCGATTCAAGCGTCAACAGCAGGTCCGGTTGCTGGTCTTTAACCTGGCGGATCAGTCCGTCGCTGTCCCGGTTCGGGGTTAGCACATTGGCCACCATCAGGGTGAAGCACCGTTCGTCCTGCCCCGATTCAGCGGACTGAACCTGCAGCGGCCACAGACGGGTCCAGGGCAGGATGCGAAAGAACTGGACGACCAGAACCAGCACCGATGCCGGAAGGACCCAGGCAAACCACTCACCAGCCAACGGTGAGACCACTGCAAGGAGCAGCGCAAAGACCGCAATCTGTATCCTGGGGAACTCGCAGGCCCTCACCCACCAATCATGCACCGGTACCTTGCCGAGAACAGTAACAGTCACCAGTAAAAGTGCCAGTCCGAGCAGTATGAGTCCTGTCATAACATCTCCTGGTGGCAAGGTCTCGTGCAGCGCCTTGGCCGCAGGCCCAAAGCGCTGCCTTTACCTATTCAATCCTGCCCCGCCTGGTTTGGCAAATCACGATGCCGATAAGCACCAAAGCAGGAACAGAGCCTGACACAGCTACTGTCCATTTTCGACACAATCATTGATGGATCCGGGAATCCAAACAAAAAAGGGCCCCGAAGGGCCCAAGAGAGTGCACAACTATCTGGTCAGTTGGCTGTAGCTCGTTGATACCTGGCCTCGCCAAGCAATGGGGAATCCACTTGGCTCTGGGCTGCGCCCCGGAGTAACGGCGCTTCTGATTCCACCGGCACCTCGAACACGTGGTAAGCCTCGGGCCCGAAGGGATCCAGGGCGGTATCGAGGTAACCATAACTGTCTGGTACCGGGTCACCGGAGAAGGCCAGGGCAAACTGGCGCTCCACGGTAGGGGTCGTAATGTTCAGGGGCTGCTCGACCCACAGGTAAACCCCCTTGTCCGGCACCAGGTACTCGCAGCGGACAACCCGGAAGCCCTGCTTCAGTGTCAGCCGGGTCGGCTCCCGGGAGAGGTCGATACGGAACTTGTGAATGGTTTTCATGGCAGGTCCTCCTCTGTGGAACACGCTGCCAGTATCCCGTGGCCAGGCACCTCAATAAATCATATTTAACAAGATTGAAAGTTCGGTTTTATCGAACTATTTGGTTCCGCGCAGACCTCGCCAGCGGTTCCCGGCTCATTCCTGGCCGATAGACCCCCTCGGCTTGATGATCGCTTCAACCGCCGGATGGTGGATCTGTCCAGCGCGGGTGACCGCAAAGAGCACATCACGGACTTCTTCAATACTGGCGATGGCTTCCACCTGGTACTGTCGGCAAACCTCGGAGGAAATGGCGGTAGGGGCGGCGAAATACCCCACCCCCTGCCGGCCAAAGACCTTGATCAGGGCACTGTCATCCACCTGTGCGGTCACCCGCACCCGAACCCGGTTACCGGCGAACCAGTTCATCAATTCAGTAAAGTACGGAGCGTCCAGGGAGGTGGCCAGGAAAGGCGCACCGTCGAGGCTGCCAGGGAAGCCGTCACGCAACTCACTGGCCAGTGCTGGCTCGGCAAAAAGCGAAATCGATGAACTCGCCAGGCGATGGGCCTGGAACGCCCCGGCCCGCTCCGAGGGGGGCTGCCTGTCCGTCAGCACCACATCCAGCTCCTTGCGAGCGAGCCGGTCCAGGAGGTTATCGGTATCACCGGTCTGGCAATGCAGACGCACTTCCCGGCTCAGGCCAAGCGCCGGCGCGAGGAGGTGATAACCGATCAGTTTGTGAATGGACGCAGAAAGCCCCGCTGACAGTGTCAGCGGTCGATGCTCCGGTGGCTGCTGCAGCAGTTCCGACAAAGACTCCGCAGTGGTGAACATCTCGTCAGCGTACCGGAAGATGGTTTCACCAAAGTCCGTTAACACCAGGCGACGATTGCGACGGTGGAACAGGGCCCCGCCTAGCTGGTTTTCCAATGAAGCCAGCTGTCCGCTCAGGGTCTGGGCCGTAAGGTCCAGTTGCTCCGCAGCGCGGTTCAACCCACCTTCCCGGGCAATCATCCAGAAATGATAGAGATGGCGGAAGTTAAGGTCTTTCATAGCGCTACCCGGTCAAATAACAACGGCTCCAGTGGAGCAGGATTGTAATACTTTGCAATGTCCAGTCCTAACTGGCCTATATCCGGCTATACTCTCGACCAGCGGCCATCTGCCCACCCCAGGCAACCGGATTTAACCGGGAACCTGCCTCCATGGCCCGGCCTCAGAGAGCATCAAACCAACCTGATCCATAAAGTATTCATAATGTCATTGCTGTCGAAACTGATACCGGTGTGCATTCTGTTGTTGCTAGTTCCTGCGGCCAGTCATGGCACCTCGGGCAACCCGCCAATTGAGGCCAGTTATTATCTGCTGGAAGACCCGGGCCAGGATCTGACGATACAGCAGGTCAGACAAAGGCCAGTTGCAGACTGGCAACCTCTGGTCAATCTGGCACCCAACTTCAGTTTCAGTAACAGTCGTTACTGGATAAAACTTGAGCTCACCAACAAGGGTGAGGAACCACGGCAACTGGTGCTGGACCTGGAGCAGCCGCTGCAGGACTATATTGACGCCTGGTATATCTCGTCAGCCGGCGACGTGCTTGACTATTGGCAAACCGGCGACCGTCGTCCAGCCGAAGCCCGACCGCTAGCTTATCGTGGATTCGCCTTTCCCCTGCAGATTCCGGGGCACGACGCTCGCACACTTTACCTGGGCCTTGATACCCACGACGGGCTCTACGACTCTCTTCCGCTCTCATTAACGTCCTACCTTGAATTCCATAACAAGCGGCAAATCGAGAATCTCTGGTTCGGATTCTGTTACGGAGCCATCGTGGTTCTGCTGCTCTACAACCTCATCATTGGGCTCGTCACCCGTTCAGGCAACTTCCTGAGTTATAGCCTTTACCTCGCGATGTTTCTGCTGTGGAATCTTCCGTTCCGGGGTTACGCGTCGTATTTCAGCCTGCCGGGCGGCACCTGGTGGAATAACGCAGCGGTTGGTGTGTTCTCCGTTTGTCTATTCCTAACCCTGAACGCGTTCACCCTGCGTTTTCTCCAGCTCACACACAATGCGCCCTGGCTTCGGAAAGGTCTGCTTCTCGCGTGCGGACTCATGTTGTACCCGCTTTGGCTGGCGATAATCGGAGTCTACAGCACCACCTTCGCAGTCCTGATTCCAATTGCCATGATCAACATGGTGCTGATCCTCCTCGCGGCTACACGCCTCTCCCTGCAAGGGAATCGCAGTGCAAGAATATTCCTGCTCGCATGGACACTCTTGATTCTCTCTGCATTTGCTTACTACGCCAGGGTACTGGACCTGCTGCCATCCACGTGGCTTACCGAGAATGCGCTCAACATCGGGTCGCTGGTCGAGATGCTTGTACTGGCCCTTGCACTGGCTGACCGAATCAAACAATTGGAACGACAGCAGCTTGAAGACAAAACCTCCCTCATCCGCAGGGAACGGGAACTGAAAGAGGAACTCCAAAAGCAGGTTGACCAACAGACAAGGGAGCTCCGTGAAGTCAATCGCCGACTGGCACAGGACTCCGTCACGGATTCACTCACTGGCCTGCTCAATCGCCGGACATTTCTCGAATCGCTGGGCAATCAGCTGAAACATGGCAATCGCACTGGATGCAAAACGGCGTTAATCGTTCTGGATATTGACCATTTCAAGAAAGTAAACGACCTCTATGGACATCCGGAAGGCGACCGCGTGCTCCAACAGGTTGCGACCCTTATCCGTAAACACTGGCAGCGCACCACAGACCAGCTCTATCGGCTTGGCGGTGAAGAGTTTGGCATTGTCGTCAGTAAGACCCCGGCGGCGTACCTCAGGGATAAGCTGAGCTCACTGAGTTCCAGTCTGTCAGAGTCACTTACGGGTCCGGCTGGCGAGAGGGGACTGACAGTGTCCGCGGGGGTTGCCATTATCCCTCCGGATGAACAGCTGTCAGCCGAGCAGGTGTACTCCCTTGCGGATAAAGCGCTGTATGAAAGCAAGGTGGCCGGAAGAAACACCTGTCGTTTTATCCTGCCTGGGCAGGATTCCCTTACTGAGGCTGAGGTGCCAGCTGATTTCTGACTCGCTATCCGGATCACTTTTTGCGGTAAATAATACCCGGATGGCACTGCACCATTTCGTAGAGGTGGGAAAGCCCGTTCAATGATTCGGAAGCGCCCAGGATAAGGTAACCACCCGGGTTCAGGCAGGCGTGCATACGGGTGAGGATGTCTTTCTTGTGGTCAGCAGAGAAATAGATCAATACGTTCCGACAGAAAACCAGGTCGAACTTCCCGAGCAGGTACCGCTCCAGCAGGTTCATTTCACGAAACTCGACCATGCGCTGGACCTGTGGCTTGACCTTCCAGCCCCCGCTGGGCAGGGAGGAGAAAAAATGCCTCTGGCGTTCCGGCGACAACCCCCTGCCCAACGCGAGCATTTCGTATTCACCCCGCTTGGCCGTTTCCAGTACCGGCCGTGAAATATCCGTGGCAACGATTCGTACGTCGCTTTTCAACCGCCCGGGCTGGAAACGCTTGTATTCCTCGATGACCATGGCGATGGAATAGGGTTCCTGCCCTGTGGAACAGGCAGCGGACCAGATTCTCAGGGGCTGGGTGCTGTTACGTGCAGCCAACTCCGGCATGAGTTTTTCGGAAAGGATGCGAAACGGGTGGGTATCCCGAAACCACAGGGTTTCGTTGGTGGTCATCGCATCGATGACGGTTTCCCTGAGCTGGGCCGATCCGGGACGCTGCAGGCGACCGAGCAGGTCCCCCAGCGAACCCATCCCATTATCCTCCAGCAGACGACGCAGCCGGCTCTTGACCAGGTACTGTTTGTTATCGCCCAACAAAATGCCAGAGGCATCCTGCAGGAACTTCTTGAAGGCCTCATATTCCTGTGGCGTGATATCAGCTTTCATCGAATCTCTGCAGTTGCCCTATAGGTCAAACCATGGGATTTGCCGACTGTCTTACCCACGATCCAGAATTTCCATGACCCGCTCAGCGAGTTCGTCCGGGCTGAACTTGGCCATGAAATCGTCAGCACCCACCTTCTGTACCATGGCACGGTTGAATATGCCGCTAAGGGACGTGTGAAGCATAATGTACAGGTCTTTCAGGGCAGGGTCATTCTTCAGGCGCGCCACCAGCGTGTAACCATCCATCTCGGGCATCTCAACATCCGAGATCACCAGGGAAACATGGTCAGTAATGCTGCTGCCGTCCGCCACCAGCCCCTGAAGATACTCCAACGCCTGTTTGCCATCGTTCCTTGACTCCACCTCAAGCCCGATAGCCGTAAGGCACCGAATCATCTGACGACGGGCAACGGAAGAGTCATCCACGACAAGCACCGGCCTTGAAGCACTGCGATCCCGGGTGTTCTTCGAGAGAACCGCCTCGGTCACGTCCTCGCTCAGTGGTGAAACCTCCGACAGGATCTTCTCCACATCGATCACTTCCACCAGGGCGTCGTCCATGCGGGTAACCGCAGTGAGGTAGACATCCTTACCTGCGCCCTTGGGCGGCGGCATAATGTCTTCCCAGTTCATGTTTACGATTCGGTCCACCCCGGTCACCAGAAAGCCCTGGGTACGCCGGTTATACTCGGTGATAATCACGAAACTGGTAGCAAGCTCCTCGGCAGGGATGCCCGGCCCCCTGATCGCCATGGAAAGGTCGATGATCGGAATGGTCTCGCCCCGGATATGGGCCACGCCACGAACCACTGACCGACTGTTGGGAATGGATGTCAGCCTCGGGCACTGCAGCACTTCCTTGACCTTGAAGACATTGATGCCATACATCTGCCGCCCACGTAGGCGGAAAAGCAACAGCTCCAGACGGTTTTCCCCTACCAGCTGGGTGCGTTGGTTAACACTGTCAAGGACGCCTGCCATCGAAATAGTCTCCGAAACCTGTACTGAGACCCACGGCTTCCGGAATGTCGGATTGCCAGCTGGGCACGGTAGTTGCTTTATTGTCGTCAAGCAGCAGTTTGAACAAGCCAGTGACGGAATTCCGCCGCGGTGCCGGTGACTGCTTTCCACCCGCAGTTGGGGCATTGTAACGCCGCTTTCCCATGGCGTATGTAACGGCTGGTATCCGGATTAGTTTAACGGGCTGCGCAAACGATCACATCATTCGTGTCAGGCAGGTCACATATTCCCCTGCCCTTCAACAGCATAGGACAATGCCGGGTAAATGCGCATTCTGATAACGCTTACGCTCATCCTGTTTTACAGCGCCACCACCCTCGGCTCTGAAAAGACCGAGGCCAGTGACATCCTGGCAGCGGGTCAGCTGTTTATGGAGGAGTTCGTGGAGACCCATGCCAGCCAAGGCTTTGACGCAGAGTACACCCTCGGCAACCTGGACCCGCGACTGGCGCTGGCACCCTGCCCGGAAGACGGCATTGATGTCTCGTTCAGCAGCGATCCCTGGCAAACCACGCAGCCTTCCCTGATGGTGTCCTGCCAGGGCAAACGTCCATGGCGCATGTATCTGTCGGTTTCACTCGATATCTACGGCGATGCCCTGATCGCCGCCCGACCACTGAGCCGTGGTGACCGGCTGACGGCAGCGATGGTGGCGACCGATCGGGTTGTGGTTAATGCCATTCGCCGTGGCACCATTACGGACCGTGAACAGCTGCTGGGCCTGGAACTGAAACGCTCGGTTAATGCGGGCACCCCCTTTACCCCGGACCTGGTGACCTCACCGGATGCGGTGGCCCGGGGGGACCATGTTATGATTACCGCCAGAAGCGGTTCGTTCGCGGTTAAAACCCGGGGGAAGGCCCTCGCGAACGCCCGGGTGGGTGAGCAGGTACTGGTGGAAAATCTTTCCTCTGCCCGAAAAATCCGCGCCAGGGTTACGGGGCCTGGGCAGGTTGAAATCACCATGTGACGTACCGGCAGTGCATTGCCGGCCAGCGGCAGCGTCATGCCACAGTGCGCTTTCTGACTGGCCAAACATGAAGAAAGTTTTAACTAAAGTTGCAGTAAGCCCGGCCGATAAAGGGTCAGAGACACATTTCGACCGCCATGGAGCGGCATGAGACAAAGAAGGTAATCGTCATGACAGTTGACTTCAACGGAATCGGCAACAGTCAGGTTAACAGCCCGCGCACCTCTGCGGATAAAGGTGCAGCCAAGCAGCCTGCTCAGCCAGCGCCCGCAGAACAGGCCAAGGCCCAGGCGCCAGCGGCCCGGGGCGAAAACGTCAACCTGAGCAAGCAGGCCAGGGAAATTCGCCAGATGGGTGAAAGGCTGGAGAGCACCCCGGAAGTGGACGACAGCCGGGTTGAACAGATCCGTGCTGCCCTGGCCGATGGTTCTTACAAAGTGGATGCCGAAAAAGTGGCCCAGAAAATGCTTGAGATGGATGAAAGCATTTTTGGGTGAGGTAGACCATGTCCACCACAGACAAACTCCAGGCGTTGCTGAACCAGGACCTGGAGCAGCTCCGGCAGCTTGAAACCCTGCTGGAAGAAGAACAAGCCCTGCTGGGCGATGCCGACGTTCGGGCTATAGAGCCAGTGACCAGCCGCAAGAACGCCCTGCTCGGGGACATCCGCGAACGGGCCCGCCAGAAAGTCCACCTGCTGGTGGAGATGGGGTTCCGCCCGGATCAGGGCCACCCCTCCCGTTTTATCCGCAGTGCCGGACTGACCGAGCTCTATCAGAGCTGGGAGGCCGCCCAGTCGGTCCTGGCCCGGTGTCACTCCCTGAACCAGCAGAACAGCAAGGTTGTAGCCCACCTGCAGAGCCGCCTGTCCCGTCTCACTGACATTTTCCGGGGCAGCTCCGGACAGCAAAAACTGTACGGTGCCACCGGCCAACAAACCTCCGTTGGCCAACGGAATATACTGGCCAGTGCCTAGAGTCCCGACCCGGTATCCCTTCATGGGACACCAGGCGGGGCAACGCACCTGTAGTCCAGGTTATCCGGACGGCACCGTCCCCTGGCGCAGTCCGGTACCGTTGTTACCACCGAGTACTAATTCGGAGCAGTTGACGACCCTCTTCCCGGCAGGTTCTGTTAGACTCCCGTGCAACCTCTCACGAACCGGAGCCTGTCATGGATTTCTGCCCGCGCCCCAAGTGTTTCCCCTTGTTTTCCAGCGCCCTGTACCTGGTCTTTGCTGCGATGGTCGCCCTGGTGACAACGTTTCCCGCCCACGCCCAGCAGTCCGGTGTCAGCGACAAAGCGCTGCCGGAGGTCCGTGTTTCGACCACTGAGGGTGCCTTCAACATCCGCCTGCGCCCAGATTTCGCGCCGAAAACCGTGGCTAACTTCCTCCAGTACGTGGACGACGGATTTTACGATGGCACCCTGTTCCACCGGGTAATTCCCGGCTTCATGGTGCAGGCTGGCGGTTTTGACCAGGACATGAACCGCAAGGACACCCGTGACCCGGTGGAAAACGAGTCCCGCCAGACCGCCAAAAACCTGCGGGGTACGATTGCCATGGCGCGCACAGCAAACCCGGACTCGGCCACTGCCCAGTTTTTCATCAACCTGGTGGACAACCCCCACCTAGATGCTACCCGGGCCAGGCCTGGCTATACGGTGTTTGGTTCAGTGACTGAAGGCATGGGCGTTGTCGATGCCATCGGCAAGGTCTCCACCACCCGTCGCAATGGCATGGGTGACGTACCCGTCGAACCGGTCGTGATCGAATCGGTCAGGCGTATTGATAACGGCCAATGATCCATGGACGGAACGACTGGTGGACCACTGATTGAAACCGCCCGGTTAGCCTGGCGGGACGGACAGCCCGTGTCCGAACAGTTCGGCGACGTCTATTTCAGCCGCGAAAACGGCCTGGAGGAGACCCGCTACGTTTTCCTGCACCACAATCATCTCCCAGAGCGATTCCGTGAACTGAGCGACAAAGATACCTTTGTCATTGCAGAAACCGGATTTGGCACCGGCCTCAACTTTCTTGCGGCCTGGCAGGCATTCCGCCAGTACGCGCCGGCAAGCGCCCGGTTGCACTTTGTTTCGGTAGAACGATACCCCCTTGGCTCGGCAGACCTGGAACGGGCCCTGGCACTCTGGCCCGAGCTTGCGCCCCTTGCCCGGGAGCTGGCCCATAACTACCCGCAGCCGTTATCCGGCTGCCACCGGCTGGTAATGGACCAGGCACGGGTGCGTCTGACCCTTTATTTCGGTGACGCCGTGGAAGCCTTTGACTCGCTGGAGTTCAGCGCCGACGCCTGGTTCCTTGACGGGTTTGCCCCCGCCTGCAACCCCGGCCTGTGGCAGGACCGGCTGATCCGCCAGGTGCGCGAACACAGCCACCGGGGAACCACACTGGCAACCTTCACCGCCGTAGGCAGGGTCCGGCGAGCACTGTCTGACGTCGGTTTCCGGATGGAACGCGTGGCCGGGTTCGGCCCAAAACGGGATATGCTACGGGGTGTCCTGGAACAGGGTTCGCACCGCAGTGCCGAACCAACCGGGCAGATACTGGTGGTGGGAGCCGGCATCGCCGGTGCCATGGTTGCGCGCAACCTGGCCGTGCGCGGCTACCAGGTGACGGTAGCTGACCAGGGTGAAAGCCCCGGTGCCGGGGCCTCCGGAAACCCCCAGGGCGCCCTTTACGCAAAGCTCGGAGTACAGCTGAACGACCAGGTCCGGCTGGCACTGGCCGCCCTGCTCCACGCCCAGCGCTTCTACCCTGCGGAAACCCCCGAGCAATGGCACCCGACCGGCCTGCTGATGATGGGCTACTCCGAGCACGAGCGGGAGCGCCAGCAAAAATTCCTTCGAGCCAATACCTACCCACGGACCGTGCTGTACCCGGTTGACGACCAAAAAGCCAGCGACCTGACCGGCATAGCCTGTCCTCAGGGCGGGCTGTGGTTTCCCCGCTCCGGCTGGCTGGAGCCGGCCAGGGTATGCCAGTCACTGCTCGAGCACCCCAACATCCGCGCCGAGTTCCAGTTCCGCGCAACCCGGCTGCTTCCGTGCAACAACCGCTGGTGCCTGTCCGGTGAAGGCCGCCAGGACCTGGTGGCGGATACCGTTATACTCGCCGCCGGACACCTTACCCGCCAGCTCATGCCGGTCACCGGCGAGTTCCGGATAAAGGCCATTCGTGGGCAGATCACCGGGATTCCTTCGGACAGGCTTACCGCAGCCCCCAGGGCCGTGGTCACCGGCGCCCGATACCTTAACCCGCCTGCTGACGGACAGTTGGTTACCGGCGCCACCTTCGATCTGAGGGACAATGATCCCCTGGTCCGAACCAACAGCCACCAGGAAAACCTTGAAGGCCTGGACTCGATGCTACCGGGCCTGCTGGCCCCGCGCATTAAGCCGACAGACGATATCACTGGCCGGGTTTCCTTCCGCTGCACCACCCACGATTACCAACCCATTGTCGGACCGCTTGTTAACGGCGAGGGTAACACCCTGGGTGGCGCGTGGCTCTTCACCGGCCTTGGCAGCAAGGGGCTGATGTGGACGCCACTGATGGCTGAATACCTGGCCGACCTTATTACCGGTGAGCCGCTGGCCCTTCCCCACTCCCTGACCCGTCGTGTCCACCCGGCACGGTGCCTTGCTGCAGCCAGAACAAGTGAGTCCCCGGCCTGATATGGGCTCCAGTTCTGGCACGGGTAGCCGATAAACAGGTATAACTATCTAACGGACGCCTGCCAATACCAGCAATTTCCAATGGGCGCCCAACCGTTTTTCGTTGTCCCTGAGCCCCGGAGCAGCCATGTCGATACACGTAAGTGAACCCGGACGCCCGACCGGAACCCGGCTACCGGAAATATTCCGGAACCGCCGCGTAGGCAGCCTCGACGAGATGGCAGAATCCCACGCTTTACGAGAAAGCAGTGAAGAAATTTCTGACGGCGAGTACCAGCAGGCGCGGGAGGTAACCGCTCGTCGTGCAGTTGCCCGGTACAGCCAGGCAGAGGACGCACGGCCAGAGCCAGAACGGGTCTACCTGCCGGTCAGCCGCGTCTGCAGTCCATGGATTCACACCCTCGCGGCCGAATCTTCCCTGGCGGAGGGCCTGGCGGTGATGGATGAACATGGTGTTCATCACCTGGTTATTACCTCGGGCGGGGTTGTCGGAGGCCTGGTGGATATGCGCTGGATCCTGAACTGGCTCCATGAAAACCAGGACCAGGATGCCTCACGGAGCTTCCTGAACATCGAGTTGCCAGCCTTTCTGACCGCATCCCCGGAAACGGATGCCCACCAACTGGCCCGGCTGATGCTGGCCCACCAGCTTGATGCGGCATTGGTGGTGGAGGCAGACGGTACTCCGTCCGGCATTATCACGAGTACGGACTATCTGAGGCTTTATGCGAGTCTTAGTCGCCAGGAAGGCGAAGTCTAGGAAACTCGGCCAAACAAGGCTCTCTTAAGCGAGATGCAACCAGGTTCCGGCACGGGGGATGAGAGCTTTTTCCAGGACCGTCGAGCGCCAGGGACGGCGCTCGTCGAGCCCTACAGGGATGTACTCGCGGGCGTGTCCTGGAAAAAGCTATCGCCTTCCGGGCCCTACTCCGTTGTCACAGTCCTGTAAGACCCAGACTCACTGCCTGGCACGCGAGGCGGGAACCTTTTCCGGGACACGCCGTGAATCCTTCCATGGAGGCTCTTCAAAAACGTCCCTGTTTTTGAAGGTCCCGGAAAAGGTCCCCACCCCACGTGCTTCTACCTTCAGAGGTGCCCGCTAGTAGAGCCGCGTCACAGCACTTAATACTAACTTCCTGCTTTACTTAGAAAAGAGTTAAACTCTTCTTCGTTCATAACCCGAATACCCAGCGATTCAGCCTTCGCCAACTTAGACCCCGCAGCCTCTCCGGCCACCACACAGCTGGTCTTTTTCGAAACGCTACCGGCCACCTTCGCCCCAAGTCGCTCCAGCTTGTCCCTGGCTTCGTCCCGGGTCATGTCGGACAGGGTGCCCGTCAATACCCAGGTTTCTCCCTTCAGAGGCATCTGCTCAGGCTCGGGGACGTCCACCGACTGCCAGCGAACGCCCTGCTTCGACAACGCATCGATGGTCTCCTGGTTATGGGACTGCCGGAAGAAGCTGTAGATATGGCCCGCCACTATGGGCCCCACATCTGGAACCTCCTGCAGTTCCTCTTCCGACGCTTCAGTGATCTTCTCAAGGGTCCCGAAGTGCATCGCCAGCGCCTTGGCCGTGGCCTCACCTACTTCCCGGATACCCAGGGCATAGAGAAAGCGCCAGAGCTCAGGCTCACGGGAGTCGTTGATGGCCTTCAGCAGGTTGTCCGCTGACTTGTCCCCCATCCGGTCGAGCCGCACCAGGTCGGCCTTACGCAATTGGTACAGGTCCGCCACAGTGCGGACCATCTCCCGCTCCACCAGCATATCAATCCACTTTTCACCCAGCCCCTCGATGTCCATGGCCTTGCGGGAAGCATAGTGGCGAATGGCCTCCTTGCGCTGGGCCGGACAATAAAGCCCACCGCTGCAACGGGCCACCGCCTCGCCTTCAATCTGGATAACATCAGAGCCACACACCGGGCAATGCGCCGGCAACTTCACCTCGGGAGCCTGTTCCGGTCGCTTGTCCCTGACCACCTTGACCACCTGTGGGATGACGTCTCCCGCCCTGCGCACGAATACCGTGTCACCGATGCGGACATCCAGCCGCCGTATCTCGTCCATGTTGTGCAGTGTGGCGTTGCTGACGGTCACCCCGCCGACGAACACCGGTTTCAGGCGCGCAACCGGGGTGACCGCGCCGGTTCGACCAACCTGCCACTCTACCGCCTCAAGCACCGTCAGTTCTTCCTGGGCCGGAAACTTGTGGGCGATGGCCCAGCGGGGGGCGCGAGAGACAAAGCCAAGTTGCTGCTGCAGGTCGATCTGATTGACCTTGAACACGATGCCATCAATTTCATAGGGCAGGCTGTCCCGCTTTTCCAACAGATCCTGATAGGCCTTCAGGCATTCTTCCGGGCCGGTAGCCAGGCTCATTTCCGGGTTGATACGGAAGCCCCATTCGTGAACCATCTGCAAGGCCTCGTAATGGCTATCGGGCAGTATGCCCTCGTCCGGAACCGCAACGCTGTAGGCACACATTTCCAGCGGCCGCCTGGCGGTTATACGGGGATTCTTCTGCCTAAGGCTGCCGGCGGCGGCGTTGCGTGGGTTAACGAAGGTTTTTTCACCCTGGTCGGCCAGTCTCCGGTTCAGGGCTTCAAAGCCGGCGCTGGGCATGTACACCTCACCGCGAATTTCTACCACCTCCGGCAGATCCTTACCTCGTAGCCGTAAAGGTACGGACTCGATGGTACGGATATTGGCAGTGATGTCCTCGCCGGAATAGCCGTCGCCACGAGTTGCTGCCTGGGTTAGCACACCCTTTTCGTAATGCAGACTGACCGCAAGGCCGTCGAGTTTGGGCTCACAAACGTATTCCACCGATTCATCACGCCCCAGTCGGTCCCGTACCCGTCGGTCAAAATCCCGCAGTTCATCGTCAGAAAAGGCGTTATCCAGCGAAAGCATGGGCAGGCGATGGACCACCTCGGCAAAGGTGTTGTCACCGCTGGCACCCACACGCTGGGTGGGGGAATCCGGTGTCACGAGCTCGGGATGTGCGGATTCCAGGGTTTGCAGTTCCCGCATCAGACGATCGTATTCCGCATCAGGAATGGCGGGCTCGTCCAGCACGTAGTAACGATAATTGTGGTCGTCAATGACCTGGCGAAGTTCCTGGATGCGACGTTCAGGGGATGAGTTCTGGCTCATGGTCTCTGGTTCCGGGACTCAAGGCGCCGATGTTCCGCCCCGGGCGCGAACGGGCAGAAAACCGGACCTGCAGTCAGCGTTTGAAGCGGCGCTTGCGCTCGTATTCACGGATGCGCTGGCGGCAGTGCTCAATGGTCTGGGCCGTCATCACACTGCGGCGTTCATCCTTGAGCTCACCCCCGAGGTTGCGTACCACCGTCTGGGCGGTTTCCAGCATAAAGTCGAACGCCTGCATGGAATTGGTGGGCCCGGGAAGGCTCATAAAAAAGCTGATCCCTGGCGTCGACATTTTTTCCATCTCACCGGGAACAAAGGTGCCAGGCTCGACCGCGCTGGCTACGCTGAACTGGACCGGACTGGTGGTTTCCTCTGTCTCGTGGCGGTGGTAGATATCCAGGTCACCATGTTCCAGGCCACAGGCCTCAAACAGTTTCTTCAGGGCTGCACCGGAAAAATCCCCCTGCTCTGAGGAGGCCAGTACATTAATGACAACCACTTCTTCGGCCGGAGGGCGATTGGCACCGGCTTTGGGCTGATCGGCTGCGGGCGGCTCGGCACGGTCTCCCCTGCTTGCCGTGTCTTCCTCTACTTCTGTGACAGTCGGAGGCTCAGGCTTCTTGCGGAAGAAGGGCTTTTTCTTTTCCGGCCGGCGTGGTGCACGGACGGTTCGGGCCTCCCCGGGCAACTCTTCGTGATGCTGACCCGGGAGGTCGCTGGTATGGAATTCGGGGTCGGGCTCCCGGAAGGGCTCCGGTTCCGGCTCGGGCTCCGGGTCGGCAGTGAACGAGGGAATGTCCGGCTCGGACTCGGTGTCATGGGCCTTTTGCCCCGCTGCAGGACGCAGGTCGTGGTCGCTCGGTTCATCCCCTGCTTCCGCAGATGGTTCATCGGCGGCCGGGGCGGAGGTAAAGTATCCCCTCTCCTCAAGGGTGTTACGGGACACCGGGCGAGCGCCGCCGTTGGGGAGCTCAGGATTGAAGTCGTCATCCAGGGGAGTGCCCTCAATATCGTCGGCACCCATCCCCTTCGAAATAGTGATGGCGTCCTTGCGGGCACGCCGCATCCGGCGCAGGCCATCAACAACGATGGCGATGATAATCAGGGCACCAATGGCAATCAACCATTCCCGAAGCGACATAACAACCTGATCCTGTCTGTGGTCCTTAAAGCGGTAACTCTATGAAAAGACCGGCGTGAATACAACGCAATGGACGACCAGGTGGCGGATTTTTCATGTCGCGCGACAAATCAGACCCGTGATTACGCTTCCGCAAGGGCGGCGGCTTCATCCACATCCACCGACACCAGTCGCGAGCAACCCGGCTCATGCATGGTGACGCCCATCAACTGGTCGGCCATTTCCATGGCTATCTTGTTATGGGTAATGTAGATGAACTGAACCTGAGATGACATCTCTTTCACCATATTGGCGTAACGGCCCACGTTGGCATCGTCCAGTGGCGCATCCACTTCGTCCAGCATACAAAACGGCGCAGGATTCAGCTGGAAAATGGAGAATACCAGGGCAATGGCGGTGAGCGCCTTTTCGCCCCCGGACAACAGGTGAATGGTGCTGTTCTTCTTGCCTGGTGGGCGAGCCATGATGGCAACCCCGGTTTCCAGCAGGTCCTCACCAGTAAGCTCAAGATAGGCGGTACCACCACCGAATACTTTCGGGAACAGCGCCTGCAGACCACCGTTGACCTTGTCGAAGGTTTCCTTGAAGCGCTGGCGTGTCTCCCGGTCGATTCGGCGAATCGCACTGTCCAGGGTTTCCAGGGCTTCCATCAGGTCTTCGTGCTGGCTGTCCAGGTAGGTCTTTCGTTCGCTCTGGACCTGGTATTCCTCGATCGCAGCCAGGTTGATGGCACCAAGTCGCTGGATCCGGTTGCCGATCCGTTCCAGCTCCTCTGACCACGCCTGCTCGGTCGCTTCCTCTGGCAACTGCCCGAGGATATCGGCAAGTTTCACCTCCAGCTCTTCAAGCTGCTCCAGATGGTTGGTGGAACGGATCTCCAGGGCCTGGGATTCCATCCGAAGCTTCTCCAGCTGACCACGGATTTCCTGGGCACGGTGCTCAGCCTGGCTGCGGAACTGCTCCTTCTCCCTGACCTGGCGATCGATGTCTTCCAGGGCATCCCGCGCCATCGAGAGCTTTTCCTCCTCTGCCAGGCGCCGATCCAGCAATCCCTCAAGCTGCATTTCCAGGTCTTCGATAGGCGCTTCGGCGCCTTCCCGGTTTTCGCGGAGGATTTCGAGCCGTTCCTCCAGCCGCTGGTCCTGCAGCCGGGTGCGATCAAGGGTCTGGCGCAGGCCATCCTGCTGGCTGGTCAGGGACTGAATCTGCAGTTGCAGCTGGTGAGCATGGTCGCGATCGCTGCGGGCCTGGTGGCGCAGATGGTCGAGACGTCCACGCAGCTCGTCCCGCTGACCCAGGAGGCGCTCTCGTTCATCTTCCGCACCCTCGTTCTCCGCCAGGGACTGGTCCCACTGCATGCGCGCCTCTTCCAGCTCTTCCTGCTTCATGGCCAGCTGCTCGCGCAGGTCACCGGTATCTTCCTCAATCCGCTGCAGGCGCTCATTGATCTGATCAGCCCGGGCTTTCAGGCCGCTGACTCGGGAAGTCAGGGACGACAGCTCTCCCTGGACATCACTGGCGGCCTGTTGTGCCTGATCCCGCCGGAGCTCTGCTTCCGAGGTCCGCTCCTGCAACTCTGCAAGCCTCTCCCGACCTTCTGCCAGTCGTGTTTCGGCGTCATCCAGGGCTGCCGCAAGCTCTTCCACCTTTTGTTGGCGTTCGATAACCCCGGTGCGGGAGCGATCTGACGCCGGCATTCTCAGCCAGCCCCGGCCCAGCCAGATGCCATCCGGAGTGATGACGGAATGCTGCTCCGCGAGGCTGTCCTGCATCGCCAGGGCCTCAGCGAGGCTCCCGGCGGTACGAATTTGTCCCAGCCAGTGGGTCAGCCCACCGGCATTGCTTACCCTGGCGGCGAGGCTGCCTGCCACAGGGCTGGCCGATTCAGAGCCAGCCTGTACCAGCGCAAGGCCCTTCGGGGCCTCTGCCAGCTCGCGGGTCAGGGCCTCCAGGCTGTTAACCTGCACCGCCTGCAGCAGGTTCCCCAGCACTTCCTCTACGGCGAATTCCCACCCGGGCTCCGTCTGCAGCTGGCGCGCTATACGAGGTGCCTGGTGGAGGTCTGATTGGCCGAGCCATTGCTGCAGGGCTTCGTCATCCGCCCCCAGCTGCTCATCGAGCATGGCCTGCTGAGACTCCAGCGAAGCCCTGAGGGACTGGTCCCGCTGGCTCAATTCATTGACCTGTTGCTCATGTTCGCGAAGGTCGCCCCGGATATCCTGGAGCCGGTCACCGGCGTCTTCGATCGCTTCTACGGCCTCCTCCCGGCGCAGGTTCAGCTCCTCTTGCCTTGCCAGTAATTCGTCGAGCTCGTCCCGGTCCAGCTGCCCGTCCAGCAAATCCCGTTCATCCTGGAGGCGTCGTTGACGGGCAATCAGGCTTTCGATCTCCTGCTCCAGGTTACGGATGCGGTTCTGAGCCAGCTCAGCTTCCCGCTTGGTGTCGGAGGAACGTGCGCTGAAAGCCTCCCACTGGTGCTGCCAGTCACCCATAGCCTCTTCGGCAGCCTGTAGCTGCAAGGCAGACTCTTCAGCCTGGGCAGCAAGGCTTTCCTGTTCGGGTTCGATGGCCGCCAGCTCGTCGTTGATGGCCTCCAGCTTGTCTTCGTCCTGGGCCAGTTCCCGGGAGATCTCCGAGCGGCTGGCCAGGGCCTGGTCAAGCTCGGTGGCCACCTGGCGACTGCGTTCCCGCTGGTGCTCCAGGCTCTGCTCTACCCGGGCAATGTCCGCGCCCGCCTCGTAATAACGGGCCTGGTTACGGTTGAAGTCATCGGTACGCTGCTGGTGGTCATCCCGCAAGCGCTCAAGCGCTGTTTCAAGGTTGACCCGATCGGTCAGGTGTTTTTCCAGCTCCAGCTCGGTCTCCCGCAACTGCTCCCGCCGCTGGGCAAGTTCCTGGTCCAGCCCCTGCCATTTCAACGCCGCCAGCTCCGCCCGGTACTGCCGTTCGCTGGCCTTGAGTTCCTTGTAACGTTCGGCAGACTGCGCCTGGCGTTGCAGGTGCTGTAGCTGGCGGCCGAGTTCGTCCCGCAGGTCAGTCAGCCGCTCCAGGTTTTCCTGGGTCCGACGAATGCGATTCTCCGTCTCCCGTCGCCGCTCCTTGTACCTGGATATCCCGGCGGCTTCTTCGATATAGACCCGCAACTCTTCCGGCTTGGCTTCGATCAGGCGGGAGATCATGCCCTGCTCGATAATGGCGTAGCTGCGAGGGCCCAGACCGGTACCCAGGAAAAGATCGGTAATATCCCGCCGGCGGCACTTGGCGCCATTCATGAAGTAATCAGACTGCCCTTCCCGGGAGACACGGCGACGCACCGAGATTTCATTGAAGCGGGCAAACTCCCCGGGGGCCGAGCCGTCAGAGTTGTCAAAGATCAGCTCGATGGACGCCTGGCCCACTGGCTTGCGGGCGCTGGAGCCATTGAAGATAACGTCCGTCATGGACTCACCACGCAGGTACTTGGCGGAACTCTCCCCCATAACCCAGCGAACGGCGTCGATGATATTGGACTTACCACAACCATTGGGTCCAACCACCGCCGTCATATTGGAGGGAAAGGGAACGGTGGTGGGGTCAACAAAGGATTTGAAACCCGCGAGTTTGATGGACTTCAGGCGCATGTTGTTCCGTATCTACCTCTGGCCCTTATGGCGTGGTCACAAGCGCCGAAGTGTACCATACCGTCGCCGGATGCCCAGTTCGATTCCCTCCCATTTCCAGCGACTTCGGTTAGCCGGGAACATCCATGACGGAAAATTGCCGCCTCCAGCTACACACCTCGATCCTGACCTCAATCATTGCTCTCATATTATTGATAAATATGACTTTGTAACGAATGGCATGATGCCTGCTTCTTAACGGGAAATCTTCCCGAAAGGCATTACCCATGGCAGGAAACAACCGCACCCCCCTTGAAGCCTCATCGGCCCGGCCCGCCCGCCTTGTTGCCCTGCGCCAGGCCCGGGAAGCCTGGACCCAGGCTGACGATCCGGTGGCACGCCTCTATCGCAGGGTGAGCATGACACTCTCGCTGGAAACCCTGCTGGGCATCTTCGCTGAGGAGCTCGGCCAGGTGTTACCGTTTGGCCAACTGGTCTACCGGCACCGCCTGGGGCACCAGGATTTTGTCTACACGTCGGGCATGGGAGGCCCTCATCGTTGTGACTACCAGCTGAACCTGGAGGGCAATCATTATGGCGCTCTGTCCCTGACCCGCCGGACCCGTTTCACTGAGGATGAACTGGAGGCCATTGAATTCCTGCTAGGCATACTGATCTGCCCCCTGCGCAATGCCTGTCAGTATGCGTTGGTGGAACAGGCTGCGCTGACGGATTCGTTAACGGAGATTCCCAACAAGCGCGCCCTGGACATGGCCCTGGCCAGGGACTGCAGTATCGGTGACCGCCACGGGGATGCCTTTACCCTGATTCTCTGTGACCTGGATTATTTCAAGGACGTTAATGATACCTTCGGTCACGTGATCGGTGACCATATCCTGAAGGCCACGGCAAAGGCGTTAAGGGAAGCCACCCGGGATGGCGACAGTATTTTCCGATTCGGTGGCGAGGAGTTTGCCGTCCTGTTGCCCCACGCGGACTCAACGGACGGAGAACAGGTGGCTGACCGGATTCGGGCAGCCATTCACGACATCCGCATTCCCTGTGGTGACAGGCAGGCCCGTGTTACCGCCAGCGCCGGCGTCGCCACCCGTCGCAAGGAAGAAACCCCGGTCCAGTGGCTCGCACGGGCAGACGATGCGCTATACCGGGCCAAGGATGCAGGCCGCAACCGCACCCATATTGCCCATGTGATTGCCTGAAGACCGGCAAAAGCCGGTTCTCTCAGGTTTTCCTGCGTGGCGCAGGGGTACGACTGCTACCCGGCGCCGGCTTGCTGTCGTCTACCTGCCATTTCCTGCCACCGGCAGGCTTCTTGTTACCGCGTGAAGGCGCCTTGCGTCGCCGGCGATCATGCTCTGCCTGCTCCCCGGGGGTCTTTACCGGAACGTCTACCGGCGTCATACCCACGGCACGGCTTAGCGTATCAACCGCTTTCTGGTCGAGTTCTTCCCATCGGCCAACACTCAGCCTGCTGGGCAGGAAGATCGGTCCGTATCGCACCCGCTTGAGCCTGCTGACCCTCACGCCCTGGGATTCCCAGAGCCGACGAACTTCCCTGTTCCGTCCTTCCAGCAGGGTGACATGGAACCACTGGTTATGGCCCTTGCCGCCGGCCGGCGAGATGTCTGAGAAAGACGCCTGGCCATCTTCCAGCAGCACGCCCTCAAGCAGTCGCTGGATCATGTCATCATCCACCTCGCCGAAGATCCGCACAGCGTATTCCCGGTCAATCTCGCTGGAAGGATGCATCAGTCGATTGGCCAGGTCGCCGTCCGTCGTGAACAGCATCAACCCCGTGGTATTGATATCCAGTCGACCTACCGCCACCCAGCGCTGGTCTTTCAGCCGTGGCAGGCTGTCGAAAACCGTGGGCCGCCCTTCCGGATCGTTACGGGTGGTGACTTCACCCTCCGGCTTGTTGTAGATCAGCACCCGGCGCACAACCGCTTCAGCGGACCGGCTTTCCACCGGCTTCCCGTCCACCGCGATACGGTCGGTGGGCAGTGCCCGGTCGCCTGGCGCGGCTACATTACCGTTAACGGTGACCCGACCAGCCTGAATCCAGGCATCCACTTCGCGCCGTGAACCTACCCCGGCACGGGACAGGAGCTTCTGCAGGCGCTCTGGTTCTCCGGATACCGGACGGGCGCCCTGCTGGGACTGCTTGGGGGGGCGTTGCGACGCCATGATGAATCCTTGTTGACTTAATGAAGTGTGGTATTGCTTTGCGATGAATCACCGGGCGGTTTCTGCGCCGGTGACTCATCCGGGTTTGTCGGCGGCTCGTCGCTGCCGGGTTGTTCACCTTTTCCTGATTCAGGTGTATCAAACTGGATCTCGGCCTGTATTTCCTGCTCTATCTCGCGACCTATCTCCTCGAGGTCCCGTATTTCCGCCAGCGGCGGCAGTTCGTCCAGGCTGGTCAGGTTGAAATAGTCCAGGAACTGGCGGGTGGTGGCATACATGGCTGGACGGCCAGGTACGTCCTTATGCCCGACTACGCGAACCCATTCTCGTTCCTGCAATGTACGAATGATATTGCTGCTTACCGTAACACC
>Ga0098066_1000185_pt1 | contig 22644 bp, 24 predicted proteins | sample 25BtaG_FD_76332 | JGI IMG/M metagenome (GOLD analysis project Ga0098066, IMG submission 76332) | Marine viral communities from Cariaco Basin, Caribbean Sea - 25B_WHOI_OMZ_CsCl | ecosystem: Environmental > Aquatic > Marine > Oceanic | place: Caribbean Sea: Cariaco Basin | collected 2014-11-08
ATGCAAAGTGGATTAATACCGAGCGTATGCAAGCTGAGATGATGAAACTTGATTATGGTGACTAACTGCCGAGGGTTGCTCGGTAGTTGAATGGCAGAAACTGCGACAAAACTGCGACAACAGTGCCTTTAATAAATAGTTATCAAATTTTAGGCAATAAAAAACCTGCCCGAAGGCAGGTTTAGTATAGGTTTGAGACTATTTATTCACTATCCGAAAATGGTGGGGCTGGAGAGACTCGAACTCTTTTTGATATAGCTTAATATAAATCAGTTAAGAATAAATATAATTAAATCATATATTTATGATAAACGGTTTTGATTGATTTAAACTGACTTACTGCGAACTGCGTCAAAAACTGCGTCAAATTTTACGCTTTGTATTCAGGGTAATATGGTTCGCTGCGATGGCGGGAGTTGAACCCGATTTCATCACACACTATCACACGCTATTAAATCCACTCTTAGCAATATCAATGACTTACGATAATGCAATGTGATTACATGTGATAGCGTAAGGCTAGAGGGTGTCAAGAATCATGTCACAGGCTAATTGCCCCCAAATATATACCACAAACTTTTATTTATAAATATGCTCAAGTTGAACAATTATAGATGATATTGAGCAGTAATATTAAGGTTATTAAAGTATACATATACTTACAATTTGTCTATAATATCGACAATATTTGACCAACCTCCTACAAGCAAAAATCTTATGAAATTCAGAAAAGATATTAACGGTCTTAGAGCATTTGCAGTCATTGGTGTTTTATTGTTTCATTTCAATGACTCTTGGATGCCTGGTGGCTTTGCTGGCGTTGATGTCTTTTTCGTTATTTCAGGTTTTTTAATGACTGGAATAATATTTAGAGGTATAGAACAAGATAATTTTTCTATTCTCAAGTTTTATCTTGCTCGCGCGAAAAGAATTATTCCTGCATTGGCGATGCTTTGCTTAATCTTATTAATTTTTGGCTGGTTTTATCTCTCTCCTGTAGAGTACAAAGCATTAGCCAAACATGCGGCCAGTAGCGTCACTTTTATATCTAATATGGTTTACTGGAAAGAGGCTGGTTATTTTGATGCGGCTTCTCACGAGAAATGGCTCTTACATACTTGGACGCTATCAGTAGAATGGCAATTCTATATCTTATATCCATTATTGCTTGTTGCCATGCGAAAGTTTATTCCCTTAAAAGTAATGAAGCCAATGTTATTAGTCGGAACAGTACTAGGGTTTATATTTTGTGTTATAGCCACATATAAGGCGCCAAGTGCTTCTTATTATCTATTGCCGACGAGAGCGTGGGAGATGATGATTGGCGGGGTTGCCTATCTTTATCCTTTTACGTTGCAAGAGAACAGAAAAAAGCTTGTAGAGTGGACGGGCTTAGCTCTGGTAGTTGGTTCTTATTTTCTAATATCGTCAGAAGATGTTTGGCCTGGTTACTTGGCGTTGTTTCCTGTAGCAGGATCATTTCTTATTATCCAAGCACAACGAAATGAAAGCTTTATTACAAGTAACATAGTTTTTCAAAAACTAGGTACCTGGTCTTATTCTATTTATTTGTGGCACTGGCCATTAGTGGTTTTTTTCTATTTCCAATATGATAACAATCTAATAGGAATACCGTTGTCATTACTGATGGGAGCTATAAGTTATCAGTTAATTGAAAAGGGCAAGTTAAGCTTTAGAAAACTGTTATTAGGCTTCGCTATATTGTTAGTACCATTTATTATTTTTATTAAAATAAGTGACATAAACCACTCTATTGCAGATTATATTGACACTGAAGCTTTAGACTTCAGGTATAACTACTCCAATCCTTCTTGCAATTTTAGACCCTATGATATCGAAACTAATACCCAACAGGAAAACCTAAACATATCTAAAGCTTGTTATACTTTATCAGGTACTAAACCTAGTATATTAATCCATGGTGATTCACATGCTCAACACCTATACTACGGACTGACAAAGCAGTTCAGTGATGACTTCCAAATATTACAAATAGCTAGTTTCAGCTGCCGTATAAATGATACTGAAAACAAATCTTGTATGGCATCTAACGCTTTGTTTAGTGATAAGGTAGATCAGATATCACCAGATATATTAATAATATCAATGCGCAATGATTATGAAAAAGTTAACTGGGATACTTACCTGACAGTTGTTAAGGGTATTGAGAGAGTAATAGTTCTTGGCCCTTCACCAGAGATCAATACTAAGGATTTAATATACAAGAATAGAGAAGTTATAACTAATTATGATTACATGGCAAAAACCGATGAATTCATGAGAGCTAATGAAGCCTTAAGCAAGAGGCCTAATATTGAATATATCTCAATGAGAGAGTTACTCTGTAGTGATATTAATCGATGTGATTTTTTTATAGACGATCAACTTATTTATGCTGATGAAGGTCATTTCTCTAAAGCCGGTTCATCATTTGTCGTAGATAAAATACTATCTAACCGTATTTTGGAATGGTATAAAAAATATTAAAATCAGGATATTCTTTTATATTAATTTAAAATAAAGTCTTTTAATTCAAAGACTTTATTTTCTTATCTAAAAATTATTTTTCTGCTCTGTGCGCCTACGTCTAATTATCTCGTGCAGCAAATCTTAAGTTACCAGCGATGCGTCTAGCCCAGCCTTTACCAAAACTTAACCAGCCACGAATGCTAGTGTAGAACTCAATACGCTCAGCGTTGAATAGTAATACCACATCGTTCTTGTCCATCGCTGCCACAGCTTTCAATGTTCTGTCGCCAATTAACCCATCTGCGCTGGCACCTACTGCGCGCTGTAAAAACTTAACAGCTTGGCGATTGCCATGATTGTATGCCGCGTCTGTCAGCTGCCATGCAATCAAGCGATCTAACTGATCACCCTTTATCGCCTTATAATATGACTTTTCAGTGATTTTTTTAGCGAGGGCTTTTGGTAGTTTACGCATATCGTCATGATAGCCGTGTGCTTGAGCAACTCGCTTCGTCACGCCCCACATCGTTTCACCACCAGGGTCTTTCGGATGATTGACGTAACCTCCCTCATGCTTCATTAATCTTTCAAAAATAACATCAAATACACTCATAATTCTTACCTTGTTTTAGGCATTAAAAAAGCCCTTAAGAAAGGGCTCTATTTAATACTGATTGCTATTTGCCAAAGATTGCAAACGCTGCGTCTTTAACTTCTTTCGCCACCTCTGCAAGCGTCTTGCCCTGCATGAGCGCCACGGCTTGATAAACGATACCTATTGCGAGCATACCGAATACAGCCCACACAAGCATGATTGCCCCATGTGTCATGACGCTATAATTCTGATAGCCCATGATTTCTATGTGTGCTGCACCGCCAAATAGCGAGATTGTGACTGCAATCGTAAACTTAAAAATCACTGATATGTTGACGCTTATTTTTCCGTCTTTGCCGATATCGCCACTGAGCATCAAGCCGAATACCGCACCAATGACAGCAGCGAATACTTTTGGCAAAAACACTAGCAGCTTGAGCAAAATAATATCCCAAAAGGGCGTGTTGTTTGGCATTGTCTATCCTCAAATTTTTGGTAATAAAAAACCCTCAAGGTGAGGGCTGCTTAACTATAACCAAACTAACCAACATACTTTTGACTTGCTCGTAGTGATAACGCCTGCATCTTAGCCTCTGTTGTATTAACCAGACACCAAGCTTCTGCTATATCGCCGTATAAGTAGTCTGTATAAGTTACGTTAGGTGACGTGTTAAGTATCCCCCGACCTAGCGTTAGTTTTAAGTTACTATTGTAACCTCGTTGTGCAGCATCAGCATCAAACCCAACTTCTACTCCGTCATTAAAAGTTTTGAGCGTTGTATTTGTGATATATGTAGCAGCATGTAGCCACTTCGACATATCGCTCAAGCCAACAAAAACCCCGTTCTGCCCGTGCGATGTGGCTCTTAGTTTAAACGTGTTAGACAACTCAGCATTAGTATCTCTCGAAAAGTACATAGCTGCTTTTAGCTTAGCGTCAACTTCCGAAGGCGTGGATTGGTCGCTTAAATCAGCTAAGGCTAGAGTACCTGTGTCGCCGTATTCTGCACCTGTTGCCAACACGGCGCTTTTTGCGATAACGCATAAACCGACACTATCTACACTCCCTGTAACTCCTCTTGTTTCAAGAAGGTTAAATCCTGAGGGTTTCAGCTCAATGACAGGCATGGCATAGCGCGTAGTATTGTAAAAAAGAGCATTGCCTTGTGCTGCTGTAATAACAATATCGCCAGCGTCACCAAATAAGCTATAGAGCAATGCAGGTTTATCGCCTGACATTTTTACGCCCCAGCTCGCTGCCGTTGCGCTAAAAACTTCATTTTTGGTAATACCTTTTGCGGCGATAAAAGTAAAAACATCTTTAACCGCTTGCTCATTAGCGATAAACCCACCGTCAGCTAACACTCTGTTTTTGTAACTCGTAAAGTCTAGCGAGACAACACCTGCGTTTAATGCGTTACCTGATTTTAAAATTAATGCCGACATATTAAATCTCCTGAATTAAATTATTTATAGATATTACAGCGCCGTCAAAATTGCCAGTGTCCTCAGCTTCCCACAACGTGAAAATATGCTCGGGGTCTAAGCTCTCAATACAAGAGTAAGCGACTTTTTTGTTTATAGTCGAGGGTAATTTATACGACACCCAATCCTTACCCCCTGTATATGATGTATGGATTAACAACTCTTTTCTGTCTCGTGTATCACAAGTAGACATCATAAATTTAGTAGGCGTTCTGTCGTACTTATTTTCGCCTTGAATGAAGCCACTCATAATAGCTTCATTAGTTAACTGTTTATTAGTTACGACAGTCGTGTACTCTTTAGTAATATCTGAGTGTCTAGCAATAATTTTGGGTGGGCTGCGGTTCTCGAGTCTGATGCTAAACAGCATATCTCCGTTTAAATCTTCAGCGATTTGCACTTCGTTTGCCGTTCCATAAGGTGCAAACTCTCCCATTTCCCATGTAATACCTTCATCATCTGAGTAGATATATCCTGATCGGTAGTCACCATCAACATAAGCCGCTCCTTTTGTTATCCAAACGGGAAAAACAATGCGCCCTTTGTGCTGACCATATCGCTTAATTAAACCCTGCGAGCATGGGCATATCAAATTTAAGTCTGTGCCCTCTCTCACGCTAGTAATGTCAGTATGAGCACTCCAGGATGCGCCATCGTCAGTAGATGTTTTTATATAAAGCTCATTTTCAGATTGCGCGTATCGTCTTATATACAAAATAATTATCTTACCGCTATCAAGCTTCACGCTACACGGGTTCATAAACGCGCGTAGTTTACCTGCGCTATCAGTAAAAGATTGATGTAAAAGAATTAAATTGCTGACTGTAATAGCTTTAGTTGTAGGCTCAATACCTATAACAGCGGTTCCAACGCTAATGTCTCCAAAGTCATCTAACGACTCGCGCCCTTCAAAACCCAGAAGATATTTTGATTTGCCTATTCTACTCACAGCAGGTATACGAATAAGACCGATAGGCTGTGTAAAAATAGCTGCGCTTACCACCATATCCCTTGATAGTACCTTTTGTGTAACATTATAATTTGGTACGTTTTCAGCTCTCATAAAATCATTATATTTACCAGCTAAGTGTGCAGCTTCTAAGTTAATGCCTTTTTGTGAGCCTGAGTTACCTGAATTTTCTTGTAAATCTAAAATAGCTTGAGTGACGTTACCGACTTTTAGAGTGTGTAAATCTCCGTCTTTATCTTGTTTAAGTGTGATGCTACCTTCGCTGTCACGTTGCTCAAAAATATTGTCACTGGTAGCGTCTTGTGTTGCTGAGCGATTTATTGCAGTGTTTAAGTCTCCATCTATGCCAACAAAATAGTGCTCACCGTCTCTTGTTGTCTTAAAAACAGTCGTACCATTAACATCTTTTATAGATACAATATTATCTGTATCAGTGTCATCTATTTCAGCAACAGCATTTATTAAAGCAGAGGGGTTATGTTGTAAATAAAACCACTTACCACTGCGTTTTTGATAATACCCATTTTCCTGAGAGCTGTCATCCATCACTACTGCATAGCTCCCATCTATTAAGCTAGCGCCATTTGTCACCATGTATTCATAAGTTTCAAACGGTGTAGCAGGTAATCCGCCATTTTCAAATAGTATTTTGATTGCTTTTTTTGCAGACGGATATGTCTCACCAGTGCGAGTAACTACTTGTGCATCTTCGTCACCGTTCGCAGCTTCACCCAGCGACTTAACATCTAAATGGCCGTTTTTTAAATCTTGCAGCGTCAATAATTCCGACATTTTACTTTCCCCATAAAAATGCCCCGCTAAATGCGAGGCTTTGAGTGATTGTTTATATGAATTTAGGTTATCAAGCCGTTTATAAAGTCTTTGTCGTTTGGATAATACTTGTCGGTATAGTTGATACACGACAATCGATGCGAATACGGATTATCGCCAGGGTCTTTGGTCGTTACGATATAGTTGTCGCGCTCCAAATCATCATGCAATACCAGTTGATAGGTAGCTCGCACCTGCGCATCCCAAGAGGTGCTGATTGGTTGTGATGGTGCGCGGGCTAATATTACCTCATCATTACTATTGCCTGGCGTGCAGCGGATATTGTCAACGATACTGGCAACCGTTTGTACGAACACAGTCCCTTCCGCTTTACTGCCAAAATCAACGCTAGCACTCAACGTTAATACAAACTGACCAATGCTATTCACTTCAATTGCTTCAACCGCGCCCTGCTGGGTATCAGCGCGGTATTGGTCGGCTACATTGATTTGATTGGTTGGCAAGACAATACCCGACTCGTCAGTACCAGTGAATGAGCAGGTTTTATAAGCGTGTTGGTTTTTCCAGTGCCGGCGCATCATATGCATATGTGCTTGCACTTTATTACGCACACCCACCAAATCCTTATTTTTCGTATCAGGATTGGTTGCCGAACCATCTTCTGGATAGCGAAGCGTTACTTTGGCATCATCGACTGGGTCGGTGTAAGTGACCTCAATACCATCATGGTCATTACGTGGTCCAAACGACTCGCTATACTCAAAGCTACCCGGTGTAATGCTATGACTGTTAAAAGTGGCGACTGGATAAGGTTCAGGACGCTCGAAATGCAAACAAACTTTATTGTTGATACGATAAGCGGTAAAGAACCCCGCCATAGCGACGGTTTGTATCATCTCCTCTGTGGTGATGTCCTTACTATCAAACGTCCCGCAAAACTGAGCGCATAAGTCAGTGCCAAAGTAGGCGATTTGGGCGTCAACCTCCGCTTTAATTTGCACCATATCCAAGTCATCAGCGGTCAGATTACTGGTCACTGGATCAGTGGCGATATCATAAATAATGTCATCAATGCGTTTGGACGGTATAAGCGCTTCATTGTTTTGAAAGTCACGCTCGAGACGCTGGGATAATACCGTAAGCTTGCGCTCTTTGAGTGACAACGCGCCTTCGGTTGCCGCCGCTTTACTGTATAGCTTGGTAAACCCTGGCGGACTGTAATCTGCACCCATCAGCTTAGCGCCATAAAAATCTGCAATGCGAATATCTTGCACAACGCTATAACCTTTGGATGTCACAACTCGCCCATGCTTACGGCGTGAGCGCCAGCGCAACCGCTTACCTTCTGCCATATGAATGTTTTCAATCTTGATGGTGCTTGCTGCCGTTTGTGCAGCATCGGTGTTGCTTACATGCGCACCTGACCACCAATGATTGCCGTCACGCCAAACACCCAAGCCATTATTTTTGGCATATTTCTCGTATTTCGACCCATATATGATATGAGTATCAACTTGTAATGTGCCCGGTACCGGATTGTTGGTGACATCCACAATCTCAGATTCAATCTCGACCTCAATGCCGATAGGCTCAAACGTCTGACCATCGGTGATATAAAGCCCGCCTGACGCGATGTAATTGACCATCACAAACTCATGGTCTTTTTCACTGGTATAGAAATAACCCTGCCATAAGCTTGATGATTGGGTTGAGACGGTCACTTCATGCTCTACCGTATAATCAGCATTGTCTGACAGCTTTTGCCAGTCAGCACTGACACTGATTGGGTTTGACAACATGATACGGGTTTCGGTCAATGACTCAATAACATAGGTGCCGCTGAGCGTATAGGTGACAGGATTGCTTTCGGTATCAACAATACCGTTTGCAGAGGCTAAATCATTGGCTTGCTCTACTACCAAGCTATCGCCTACTTGGAATTGATTGGGGAAATTGAAGCCGCTAATCTCAATGATGTTGGGTGCACGAAAGACCGCTTTGTCTAATGTTAAGTAGTTATCAGTTGGTGGCAATAATTGCCCGTTGACGGAGGTATAGCGTTTGGTTGTCAGGCGTGATAATGCCGCTTCGTCTGGGGTAAAAGCACTACCAAACTGATAAGCGGGCGTATCATCAAGGGTGCTGTCTGGGTTAAAGACCAAAACACCACTACCAAATACTTGGTCAATTGGGGTGGTGTCATCCAGTGCTGCCGTGACTAAGTACCAGCCACGGCCAATGACCATATATGACATCTCAATGGCACGGTTATTGATATAAACGGTATAAGTGACAGCAACCAAATCCGGTACCGACCACACTTGGCCATAAATATCAGCAGTCCGTCCGCCTTGACGCTGTCGGTTGGTACGCTGGGCTAAGGCATTGTTCGGGCTTGGTGGGGCATTGGCTGAGCCGTTTGGGACAACCGGCATTGGCATGAGTAAAACGGCAGCGACGGTGATAAATGCCGATACTAATATCGGTATCCATGTTTCAGGTCCAGCAGGGTAAGTGACGATATAGAATGAGCCGCCTTTGTCATTTAAAGCAATGATGTCTTCAGGTGTTTGCGGGGTCACATCGCAGTCAGTATCCCATTTTTCATGATACCAAGAAGTGTTTGGTGGCTGACCTTTAGGATAAACGCCCGTAATTAGCTCAAACAAATCATCGCCTTTCAGTATCTTGCAGTCAGAGCTGTCGCAAGAGAAAGACATTGGGTTGCTGACAACGATCAGTTCAATATTAGAGTGCATAATACTTTATCCGTCCGTGTTTCAGCGTGGCGATATGGGGTGGTACGCACTGCACACCCGTCTCAGTTATATGAATGATTTTTGCTTGATGGTAAATACCGGCGTGCAGCTCTTTGCCATGCATTAACGCCAGGCATGGGTCGATAGGGTTGTCTAATTGAGCAAACTCTTTGAGCTTTGCGGTATTCACCTTGCGCTTGGTACGCCCAGTCATGAGGTCGTCAACATAAACGCCCATATCACGACCGGTGATGTCACGGTAAACATCCACTGCGAAATGCAGACAGTTGTAAGCCTCGTCGTTATAACGTTTACGGTCGTATTTAGTTAAATCAAGCATTGACTAAAACCCTCGCAGTGACTTAAATAAATCGATGGTAAACAGGATGCCGGTACTGGTTTTATTGAGCTGCTTGGCTTGGCAGGAGAATACCGCACCACGCTTTTGTGGTTGGTTGTCGGTTATCTCTAAGCCGCGCACACTGGTCATGGGCTCTTTTAAATCACTGGTCAAAAACACCCGATAATTTAAGGTTGGTCGTACCGTTGAATGGGTGCCACGTCTTAAACGGTCAATCTCATACGGCATAATCTCACCGACATCACCGATGCCGATGGTGAATTTTTGCTGTAAGTCGTCAGCGGCTTTGGCGGCTTTAATGGTCAGCGGTAATGGCTGATAATCACGGTAAACGCCGTCTTCATGCTTTACACGCACGCCATCTGCGTGATTGCGCACAAAACGATAGTCGCGGCTGAAGGATGGATGCTTGATTTCGATACACTCAAGGCGAACGTCATCATGACGACCGCGCAGCCAATACTCCATTTCTTTTATATTGGCCACTACAAACCTCCAAAAGCAGCTGGCAGATCTTCATTGACCAGCTTTGCGAGTAGATTGAAATATCGCTCGACCTGACCATCTGTCATCTTGTAGATTTCTAAAAAGGTAAGGTCGGCTTCAACGTCATATTTAATAGGCTTAGCAACCAGTGATAACTGCACGGTAAATATTTGGTCGCCAAGCGTTTGAACCGGTAGCGCATCACCAACGATACGGCATTCGTACCATTGGTGGTCGATATCATCAAGTAGTAGGTATGCCAAAAATGGCAAGCCTTCGTAAGCGCGCATAAACTTTAGAAAGTACTGCCACTGAGCACGGGTGCATTTATAAGTGACATTAGGGCGATGGACTTTACCCACGCTGTCTTTGCGCTCACGAGGTAAGCCGACAATGGTTTCAGTGCTGGTCACGCTACGTGCGAGGCTAAAGTTATAGCCATCGCGCTGCGGCTTTAGCATGAGCTTGGGTATTTCAGTCATAACTATAAGTCCCGCTGTAGGTGATAGTTAGCTTTCAATGCTCTGGTGGTTGCGCTATATGGGTCATTTATATGGTTGGGCAGTTGCTTGTTAAGCTCTTCGCCGACAATCACACGAATACGACCATCATCGTCTACACGATGCGATATAGGCACACCGGCAGGATTCTCAATAGTCATATTAACGACTGGGGCTATGGCAGCTGCTTTGCTGGGTTTTGAGTCCAAGAAGTCGGTTAGCTTACGATTATCAGCAGGCTTAACGACTCTTTCACCTTCATCAAGCATCCATGTGCCTTCTTTGGGCACGTAATCAAGGCCGTCATGCGCCTGACCCTGTACCGGCGGTGGTTTCAGGCTTGAGATCGTGCTAACAATACCGGCGACGTTGGATGCAACCGTTAACATCGCGCCAAGATTGGCAGGGAAGGGTAGTGATGCTGCTGCGGACGACATAGCAACTTGGATGTTCATAACTGAGCGACTAACGGCAAGTATCTTTTCACCGATAAACATGGCTTGATGAATTTTTGACTGTTCGCCAAACATATTTTTAGTAATAGCAGATAGGCTGCCAGCGACGCCTTCAGCCTGACCTAAGCGCAAATCACTCATAGCTATTTCGTGTTGTGTTTGTGCTTCGAGTTCAGCATCCAATGCCTGCTGCTTAGTGACGACCTCTGCTTTCAGGGCTTCTTGGATGACATCAAGTCGCGACTGATACTGTTGGGTAAGTCCATATTCTTCGCTTGTACCGCCCATTTCTGCTTGCTGAGCATTCAATCCGTCACGCGCGCCTTTCTGTATCTGATTAGTGTCATATATCTGAGCGCCAGCCATGGCGTCGCGCAAGTCAGACTTTTGCGCACCATTAATGTCAGTGCGCATATCAAGGGCGCGGCGTTGATCCTCATAAGATTGGCGCAAGGCTGCTAAATCTGATTGGCCAATACTGGTTAGTTGCCGCAGTTCGCTCTCGAAAGCATAACGACGTTCATCAAGTGCCAGTTGTTCTGCTTGATTCAGCGCGTTGATTTTAGCTGTGCGCAGCTCTTCATCCATTTTGACTGTTAATTGGATTTCTCGCCGCTCAAGGGCGTACTGATTGCGGATACGCTCAGCGTCAGTTTGCTCAGATTGCTGAGCGTATTGCATCTGCTGCGCGTGCGTAAGCTGCATTTGCGCAAGTTTATTATTAGCGATGTCGATTGCGTCACTAATAAAGGCGTCGCGCTCATCGTCAGTAAAACCACTTGCACTGATTCGTAATATATCTGTCTTCAGCTGCTCTTCGATGCGTGTGGCTTCGTCTGCATATTCCAAGCGGATTGCGTTACGCTCTTTGGCTTGTTGTTCTGCAAGGCGTGCTTGCTCGGCAGCAGCAGTGACTTCGTTTTGCATTATCTGGCTGATTGACTGTTGAGCGATTGCAACGCCATCGCCGTAGTAGTCTTTGATATGTTGCTTAAAGCGTTTGCCGGTGACAGCTTCACCTTTCGCAACGACACCATCGTTATTGACATCCCATACTTGATTGGACGCGTAAGCTTTGCTGCCTTTTTTGTAGCCATAACCTGCTACGGCGTCGTAAATCTCTCCAACACCTGAACCTGCTTTGATGCCGCGGCCTTTGAGATAAGAGACAACGTGGTCCATCTGTTGTAAGGGCAGTAGATTGCCAAATTGATCGCGCGTCATACCAAAATATTTACCGTCAGCTTTACCGTCGCTGCCCTCCATAAATTGGATAAGACCAGTTGCTGATGAGGTTGGGTTGCGTGCATTAGTGCTGAATGTACCCCCAGTTTCAAAAGAGATGACGGCAGCGAGGTCGTTTGGATTAATACCTAGTTTTTTAGCACCGTCTAATATCGCGTCACTGACTGCTTTTGGCATGAGGGCAGCGGCTTTACTGGCTGCTTTTGCAGCAGAAGCCTGTTTCTTAGCATTGGTTTCCGCTTTTTTAGCGGCTTCCTCTTCTGCAGCAGCATTAGCTTGCACCGCTTGACCAGTCAAACCCAGTTGCCGGCGCAGCTCCTCTTGTTGTTTAGCAGCGGTTAAAAATCGACTTTCGCGCTTTCCACTCCCAAGCTTATCGATAAAATCTAATTGTTTAGAGTAACTGGCAAGGGATGCTGATATATCTTGGTCAGCCAATCTTGCAATCTCATTAGCTGACCCAAAGTTTTTAGCAATCTTTATAGACGTCACCCAAACGCTGTCTAGCATGCTAACGCCGTTTAGCAGTCCGCCTACTGTAGCGGCCACACCGCCAATACTGCTGCCCACCACGTCGAATACGGCAGCGACGCCGATACCCACCTTTGCGACACTCTTAAAGACGATGACTAAATCTTCGCCCATTTCACGCGCAAGATCCGCTGCGCCGGCGGTACCGACTAGCTCATCAGCGACATCAGCCAGTACTGGGATAAATGCGCTCGTAAACTGTGTTTTCGCGCCTTCAACAGACAATTTTAATAAGCTGTTTGCTGCTATAAGGTCTTCAGTAGCGGCGACAGTTTTCTCATCCATGATGACGCCTGCATTTTCTGCGGCTTCTGCCCAGACATCAAACCCTGCGCCATTATCATGCAATAGTGGAATCAGTAGCGACGCATCCGATGCAATAGACTCCATATAAAATATTAATTCGGAGTTGCTTAGATTTGCCTCTTGTAAGCCATTGTAGTAGCGCTGCAAGGCATCAGGTCCTGATAAGTTCCTAAAGCTTTCGGCAGTCATGTCTACACTTGCAGGCATACTGTCAAAAAAGTCAGCCATCGCACCGCCACCGGTGGTTAAAAAATCACCGATTTTGTCTTGCGTGTCTTTATAAATATCACCCAATGTCTCTTGCTCAACACCCATCGCACGGGCGGCGACGATGTGCTTTTGCATGACATCGATGTTGGTGTTTGATACTTTTGCCAGCTTAACAATCTCATTGGCAAGTTCTGCTTGCTCTTTGATCATTACGCCAATAGCAGCAGTCCCAGCTGCTGCCATACCAGCGAATGCTGCTGCGCCCACCTTTGCCATATTAGCAGCGTCGGCTTTGATAGCGCCAAACATAGTCGTGGTGCTTTGCTGTGTATCACGCATCTCACTACGGTACTGTGCAGTGTTGGCAAAGAGTAAAATATCTAAACGCTGTAATACTTTTGCCATGATGCAATCCTTATTTTTTAGCGCGTCTCTTAAGAGTAGCTATCAGTGATTCAGTGTAATTTTGACTGCGTACCGCATCTTGTGCCGCATTCTCAGCAGCGCGTTGTTCATTGGTCAGCGGTAAAGGATCAATCACCAGCAGCTCTTTCAAGCTTGGCACTTTTGCACAGTGACCTGACCATGCAGCGACTTGCTGTGCCAGTATGGCAAAGTTTAGGTCCATGCGATAATCGCCAATTGGACTAACGCTATCAAACGCTTGCCATTCGCGCAGCTCATCGATGCCCATAACGGCATCAATTTCTGCGATGGTCTTGGATAGATGCCCAGCGAGTTTAAATTTAAAAAATTTATCTCGCTGGGTTAGGAGTTTTTTAAGTCTTCGTCTTCCGGTTCGTCAGCGGCTTCGTCATCTTGTTTGACGGGCTTTTTGACCACAAAACGATTGATGATATTAAACTCAAGTATTACAGCATCAGTCAGGACTGGAGGGATAGTCTTGACGATCTCAATATCGTCTAGTGTAAATAACGGCTCATTGTTCTCGTCAACGAGAGCAATGATAAAGGCTTCAACATTGCCTTTGCCTACGACTTCTTTCATGTCTTCAAAGTATTTTTCCCGCTCCCCAAGCGTCATACGCTTTACAAATACGTCAGCATCTAGCTCTTTGATAGTGAGGCGTGAAGGCGCTAGCAAGGCTGATGAGGCAATGGCAGCAAGTAGGGTAGTACGTCCAAGCGGATTGGCTTTACGTTGCGCGACAGTTTTGGCCATAACAATAGTCTCAATAATTGGTTAAATAAAAGCCCACAATTAAGTGGGCTTGGTCAGTAGGTGTGATTGGTCAGTGCTTATGGCGCTGAGACAATCTCAGTCACGTCGCTACCGATAACGATAACGCCTTTTTTACGGAGTTTCTTTTTCGGGTCAGTGACGTTGCTAAATTCTGAAATCATGGCATCGAATTTGTAGCCAGATACAGCAATATCTGCGAAATGGATTTCACATTGCACCACTTCGTTGTTGTCATAGGCTGCTTTTAGCTTAACGTGTTGCGGGTCAGTGGCTTTATATACCAGCTCAAATGCCAAATCATTGACTTCGGTAAAGTCGACTACGGCTTTTTGCGTGTTACGCGCATCAGTCGTTGTGATTTCATCGATAGATTTTTTTTGATCAGGCATATCGATGTTGGTTAATAGCGGCACTTTGACAAAAGTGACACCATCATCAGTGCTAATTTTTAAAAAATGCTGGCTGTCAGATAAGCCGTCGATAATTGCTGCCATGTGATTGTCCTCTATTCGGTTGGGGTGGTTTGGCTAAATTCATAATCTATCGATTGACGATATAAGTCGCTAGCAGCATCGTACATTTGCTCCTGTCCGCCATAGATGCTGTGCTGGATTTGGTCGTTAATGGCATTAATGACTTTGTTAGCGAGTAACGTGCACTGATAAGCGTCATCGTGATAGACGTCTATCTGCACTCGTACCCACTCATGCCCGGTAATACCATCATTAGTGATTTCGGATACACTGCTGATGGTTTGATAAATGATATATGGTGCAGTCGCATCATCATGCTCACGAATAATCATTGGATAGATGCGGGCGTTGACCAATGACCCTAGCGTCTGTACCAGTTGTACGCCTGCAATCATGACTGCTCCAAATATTTATCAATATTTTCGTTAAGTTTTTCACCAAACCTATTCACAGCTCCTTCGACATTGTGGTCAAATGCTGGGCGCAAGAATGGAGAAGCCGCCATCTTTGATGTTCCTTTTTCGATAAAGTACCAATAGTACGGTGGTAAATCTGTTTTACTATTTTGAACAAATATACCTACCGCAACGCCGTTATTTTTAAACTCTTTGAGTTTGGTTATTTTTAGGCGCTTGATACTGCGCTTGAGCGTACCAGGCTTTTGCATGACGAATTTACCTTCGCCGCGTTTCGCACGTTTTGACTTACCGCGACGAAATTTACCGCGTTTAGTCTTGACCTGTGTTGACTCACCTTGAGCGCCAGACATATAACGTCTATAGGCTTGCTCTGATTTTGGCGCTAGTTGTTTGGCTTCTTTCAACATTGGCGCAGTGGCGTAATTTAGTGCGCCAGTTAATGATTTGCCGATTAGTTTTTCAGTTAATAGCCCAAGCTTTTCATCAAGCTCCGATAGACCGTCGATGTCTACGCTGCCCCAGTCGTCACTCATTTGACACTCTTTAACATCAACGTGATGTACTCAAGTCCGCTGCGCTCATCGGGTAGTGGGTCGCCATCGACCGCATACATTTTGCCGCGATGCTCAATACGGGTTTTGCTATCGATATCAGTGCGATATCGTAGCTGACAGCGAGCACGAGTCTCACTGTCAGCGGCTTGAGCGTTGATAACATCTTTGACGGACAGAGGTGTAAAATTTGCCCATAATACGACGGTTGGTGTCCATGATGTGCTACTGGTGCCGCCCATCGGTGATGGCGTATTGATTGATTTATAGACAGTAATGCGGTTGCGTAATTTTGATGCGCGCATGGCAGCTCCTTATGTGACAGTAGGGCGGCGGTACGGATAGAGCATAGATACAACCGGCTGCGGTAAGTAGTTGCCATTGGTTGGTGTGTCTTTATCTGGACTGCGGTTATCATCAAAGTAGCCAATCAGCATAAGCGTGGCGACTTTGATATCTTGAGTCCCTTCAGCTGGTATAGTTTCAGTGACATACCGCGATATTGCAGATTCAGCCGCCGCCATGAACATGCTTAATGTCGCATCATTGGCATCGTCGTCATAGCGCAGATGGTGTTTTACTTCGTCAAGCGTTACCCAAGCCATCATCGTCTCCTTGCGGTTGTTCATCAGTTGGAGTAGGAGCAGGGGCTTTGGCAAATGGGTCAGCACTACCATCGCGTTTGGCGATTGCTGCAAGGCTGTAATTCTGCTGCTGAATCATTGGACTTTCACCGCCTGATACAGCTGCATAGCCAAGCTCAGCGCGTGCTTCATTTGGCGATAGTATGGCGGCACCAATACCTTCTTTAAGAAATGCCATTTGACTGCCTGAATCCATACGAAGTAGCGCTTTTAAATCAAACTCAACTTCGACACCGGCTTCTAAGTCCAAGTGCTGATTGAGCAAGGTTTCAATCGACTCTATGTAGTGCTGCAAGCAGTCACTGTAATAGATGTCGTTATGGTCGCTGACTTTGCCACTGGGCAGTGGTGCAAGCCCAACTTTGAAAGCGGGAACGCTAAATGCCGTACAGACGATTTCGCCTGACATCTTCAACTGCTCAACCAATTGTGCGTCGTTAGCAGCAACGGAGATTGGCACGTAATTCATGCCGTCACCCATTACTGCTGTGCCGCCATTACCTTTACCTGAATAGTTTTTCTGCCAATTTTCTTTTAACTCTTTACTTGTCTGCTCACTAATTACTCCCGGTGCAACCAAAATGCCCGATGGTCGTGAGGCATTAGCAAAAAATGCTTGAGCATTACGCTGAATACTGATGCCTTGGCTGGCTGATAGTGCGCAAGCTGTGATCGGTGACAGGCCAACCAATGGATGATAGAAGCAGTTAAAGCGGTCATGAATAATTTCAGACGCAGGGAGCACAACATCTTCATCTAAATCAAACAAACGATCCTTACGGACTTGATAAAACACATTGCCGTTTGGGTCGACCAATGGCTTGGTGCGTTCAGGATTAAGTATCTGTAATTTCCACACTTCGCCATAGATGTTGCGGACTTTCCATGCATACGTGTTGCCGCTGGTTGCCTTACTTGTCGCCCAAGCTTCGGCAAATTGTTGCCAGTTTTGGAAGTCGTTAGGCTTGGCTAGTAAAGGGTTGACACAGCTGGTACAGACCTGACTGACGCCATTAATCTTTTTTTTAGTCTTGATTTTGAGCTTGCCGATGTCACGGGTAATCAATGACACGCAGGCAAACACGGCATGGTGTCGCATCTGGTCGTTTTTGCTGACTTCAATCTCTTCATTGCGCTGCCATGCGCCGGTAAATGGCTCGTGTATGGTGTGCCAAACATCGCCGCCATTGACCGGTTGGGCAGTGCTTGCAGATTTTTTGCCAGTCATCCAATCAAACATGCCCATAATTATTACTCGCTATCAGTTTTGGTGGTTGCTTTAGCTTTTGGTTTGGTTTTAGGCTTTGGCTCATCAACTTCAGCAAAGCCTGTTAAGACCAAGATATTGCCATGGAAGTCACTGACATCATCAGTCTTACCAGCAGGGCCGTTGGGCGCGTCTTTAATATATGTAATTTTCATAGTGACCTCGTATTTTTTAGGAGTAGATACTAATAGCGAAGGAAGGGCGCTACTAATACCTACTCGTAAAAAACCCCAACACATGGTTGAGGTTTTGGCCAGTCTTAAGCTAAATGGTATTTAGGCTTATGGGATTACATTGGTGTAATTAATATAAGCAGCAGCAGTTACGCGACGCTTAGCCCATGTGATATGCCGCTCAGCACGAATGGCCGTCATGTTTTGTTGCCACAAATTGACCAGCGTAGTTGCACCCATATCAATAGTTGCTTGATCACTAAATGCAATCTCAACCGCGCCATCATCTGCCAAGTAAAGCTCAGATGGTTTGATTAAAGCAATGACATCAGTGACAGTTTCAGACTCAATGACCGGTAAACCTTTGAGTGTTTTTTCACCGAATGGGGCGTCCATACCGCGATAGAGCGGATTACCCAACGCATCAGTTAGTTCACTTATGTCACTGGCGCGTGTTTCGCTCATCACATAATGAGCGCCTTTTAATGACAGGCTGTTACTAATAAAAGATGCACGTAATGCGGCAAGGTCAGCTTTGTAGTTATTGACAGTGGTACCGGTATGGTCGATTTTGGTAGCGCCATTGAGTACACCGGCAGGGCGCTTAGTGGTTTGTGCGCCGGTATCAATAAACGTGTTATCAATAAGTGCAGCACACGCCTCGATCATATCGTCCCGTAGCATTTGGTCAGTGCCTGGTGAGGATAGTTTAAGCAAATCATCAGTACGGACCACGATACCAGCCAATTTGTGATGCTTGATTTCGACTGTATTAAATGTTGGATTTGTTGCTGGTTTTGCTTCGCCTTCACCAACCCAAGCAGCAATACCGCCAGTCGCCATACCTGGGATGGTTGCGTTAAACGGTGCAGCTCGCATCTGTGATGATAATTTATCAACAATAGTCTCAGCTCGTAGCATCTCGATAAACTCATTTGCGAGTTGATTTTCTACAATCAACGCGCTTGAATTAGAGGTGTCGAGTACGGCTGCTTTTTCAAGCGCTTGAATAACACGCGGGTCCATACCTTGCGATTTAGCGATATCAATTGGGCTGACATAGTTACCGTTTTTTTGTTGTAACACTGCCAAGGCTTTAGCTTTGGTTAGCTGAGCAAAGCCGATGCCTTTTTTGGCGTGGTTTGGTTTCACAGAGGTGACTCCTTTGGCAGCTTCCACTGGGTCGTCTGCACCCTCTGCTGATTTGGCGGCTTCTTCTTCACTGTCACCAGCTGCTGGTGTAGCGTCAGTGATTGCAGTTTTTGCATCATCAATGAAGCCTTCGACTCGCACTAGGTTGGTTTTAAGGCGTTCAATTTCTGCTTCTAGTACAGCGATTTCATCTTCTTCGCCGTCGTCTGCTGTTCGGCCATCGTCAGCAGCTTTGGTCATGATGCCTTGAATCTTGCCTTTCTTGGATTTGATGGTCGCAAGGATTTGCGCGCGTTGTTTTTCCCACATAGGTCATTCTCCGGATAGTAAACGTATGCTGCCCTGATTAGGGTCAACTAAGGTGATAATTCGAGATGTTTTTGAATTTGGAACGCTGGTGCTGCTAGATGCTTTTGTTTGTGGCGCTGGTACTAATGGGTCGGTCTTTACTTTTGAAGGCATTGACGTAGCGTTCTGTGCATCCGAAAATGCCTGCTTGATATTTTTGACGCTGGTAATCACGGCATCGGGATTAGCAGGGACGGTGACAGCAGATAATTCGTACCATTCCCACTCTTTAATATGCAGACCCCAGCTGTCTTCGAGATAGTTATACTCAAGCGGTCTAAAACCAATAGACAAGCATTTGACCAATCCCGACTTGATAGACTGCCAAGCTTCATCAGTCCGATTTTTAAGAGTGCCTTCTTCTGCGATTTTGACGATGGTAGCGGTGATCTCAATGCCTTCATCGGTGACGGTTGCATCAGTCACTTCGCCAATGGGTTGATTGTGGTTATGCTGCCAAAGTAAGGGAATGGGCAAAGCGAATTTAGCGCCGACCATATCCAAGATGTCGTTATCACGGTCTTGCTTCGGTGTCGATGCAATGCCAGTGATAGTGCGCGTTTCTTCGTCTTCGGTTATCGCCTTAACCTTTAGTACGCTATAAGCTTTGGTCATAAGGTTTCTCGTTATAAAATTTGGGCAAAATAAAACCGCCCTTATCGGCGGTCTTGGTTATCTTTTTTTTTAGTCTTGATTTTTTAATCATAGTATCTGCTCACAGATTTGAATTATGTAATGGTTTGGGTGCTGGTAAAGGTGCTCTATAAGTACCATTACAAAGCTGAGTAAACTTCTTTAAAAGAATGATTGCATCTTCAAAGCTATCCGTCTTTTGCAAAAATATTTTTTGTCCAGTAATTAGATTCGCATAAATACCTATTTCGCCTCTATCGAGAGAAGCATTAATATTTAAATGTGATAACTGACTTACGTTTAAGCCTGTTGTATTTAGAATAACGATTTTGCTCATAATCAAATCCTAGAGAATAAAAAGGAATATGCAGATAATGCATATTCCTTAATTAAACAAAAAACATAGTAGGTGCGCCAGACTTTGGCGGCTCTGGGTTAAGGCTCATCAATGCGACGGCGTTTAGCATACCAATGACAGGGTCAATCTTAGCAGTGCCAGACTCGGCCTTACTAATCATCGTACCGCTGCCGCGTACTACGGTTCGAGAGTTACCAACACACCACGCCATCATGTCTTGGTCAGCATGTATAAGATGTTTACGTGCAATCTTATTTTCAGCGGTTTTGATATAGCCTGACATCTTGAAACCTTGACTGACGCCGATTATTTTATCACTAGGTATCTCTACCGCATCAAGCTCTTCTATGAGTGTGCCAATGCCAAGTGGGTCAAGTCCGATTTGGTCAAGCTTACCGCTATCAAATACTTGTTTGCACAGCTGCGCGACTTGCTCTGACTCGTCACCGATGTTTTTTACAATGATAAGGTCGCCGTCTTTCTCAAACCCTTTTAGCGTGGGCGCGATAGACATACGACGTTCTAGTGCAATCGTATGGCACCAGGCGCGAGTCCATACCCACCATGGTTTAATTTGCACCTTTTGTTTTGTGATGCTGTCTTCATACTCTCTTAGCACAATAGGCAATCGACCAACAGCAGCAAATCCTAACAAGTCATCAAGACCACCGCCATCGATACCGATTGTGATAACTTCTGATGCCTCAGTCAGCTCCTCCAAAGTAAATGGCATAGGAGCAGCTGCTGCTTTCCAAAACTCAGTAGCAGCCCAACGGTTGGCTCGTAGCGATATGCCAATTTGTACGTTCAAATGCTTGGCGGTAAAATCTTGCCGCTCTTCTTTGCCTTCGTCGCTCGCTTTTTTAAATTCACGCTCTAAGAACTTAACACTGACAGACGCGCCTAAATTTGGATTGGTTATATACCAATTATCTGGGTTTAGATAAAGCTCATCGTCGATGTACTTTTGCGGGAACTCATAGAGTAAACCTAAGAATTGTGGGTCAACGACTTTGCCGTCGCGTACTGCGCGCGCATAGTCTAGTTTTTGTTTAAAGATGCCAGCAGGCTGCTCATCGGGCATAGTACTTAGATATACGACAAATCCTTCAGGGCGCGATGCTAGACCGCCTGTTGCTTCGCGTAGCATTGATGCCGCATTGCCACGTTTACCAAATAGCCAAAGCTCATCGATAAGCACGTAGCTAAATTTACTACCGCCTAAAGTTTCAGATTCAGCTGCGTAAACCTTTAGTGTGGCGTTGGTACCTAAATGCGTAATCGTGCGGGTATGGTCTGACACACTAAAAATGGCAGATAGATCTGGGTCGGCAGAAATCATATCGCTTGCAGGGTTATAACTGGCGTTTGCGACCTCTTTGGTTGGAGCAATAATAGCGAGGTCCGCACTCATCCGTTCGTTGAGTATGAGAGCAATCATCATAATGCCAGCGGCAAGCGTTGATTTCGTGTTTTTCTTGCTAATAAGCAAAAAGAACTCAGTGATTAATCGCTCTTGGCTTACTGTGTCGTATGCGCCAAAGATTGCAGCGATAAATTCGCGGGCCCATTCGCGGGTGACATCTCCAGCAGCAGGGCTGCCGATCATATCTACCAATATTAATTGATCGAATATCTTGAGTGCGATATCAGCCACGTCCTGATTGAGTGGCTTGCATGGCATGAGGGACTCACCAGCGACGATGCGCTTTTCCCAGTCGGGCAAGGCTGTCGACCAGGTGTCTATCATGGCATGCTCTTATTGAGTGGTTTTTGAGGTATACATATCTGGCTGATTGCCTAACGTCGCAAACCGACCAGATTTAGTGCCAGTCTTAGCGTCAAGTTTGTTTTGCTCTTTCTTGCCGACCGCCGCAGGTTTCGGCTCTTCGTATTGGATGGCAATGGCAGCACAGCTGATACGGTCTTTCATAGACTTGTGACGGTCTTTATAAATAGTTTGAAAGAAGTGTAGGGCATTAACCAGCTCGACGACTTCAGCGGTTTCGCCTTCAGGACTTTCGCCTGATTCTAAAAGGTTGATGGCCCTTAGTTCGATGATGCGATTCTGTATCGCCTCATTCTCTTTTAAATTCTTAAGCGAGCGTTCTGCGTTCGCTTGATTCTTAGCTTTGTAGCCAGCGTCTGCCATTGCCTCTAAGTCATCAAGACCTTCAGCGACATTTTGACAATACGCCTCTTGTCTTTTAGTCAGCGACATAATGAGAACCTTTCTCA
>Ga0098066_1000186_pt1 | contig 22420 bp, 20 predicted proteins | sample 25BtaG_FD_76332 | JGI IMG/M metagenome (GOLD analysis project Ga0098066, IMG submission 76332) | Marine viral communities from Cariaco Basin, Caribbean Sea - 25B_WHOI_OMZ_CsCl | ecosystem: Environmental > Aquatic > Marine > Oceanic | place: Caribbean Sea: Cariaco Basin | collected 2014-11-08
CATGCCATCTGCTAAGCTTTTAAGAACTTGTTTGCGATAATCTAGTGAGTAAGTCATGATAATTGAGTATATCTGTTGAGATGTTTTATCTTATAACATTTTTATATTTAATACACTATAGCTGGAAATATACGGTTATTTTTATCATTTAAGTTAAATAAAAAAAAGCGCAGACAAATCAAAGTTTTGAGCCGATAAGGTTGTCTATTTGATTATCTGCTATCAAGAGTTGGCACAGTGCTTGTATCAATAAAAACATTGACGCTTTGATTTATTGTGGTGCGCTAGGCACGATAAATGATATACGCTGTATTTCTCCGTTACTATTCTGAGGTTACTGTAGTTAATGAACTGTAATTAACGATTGGCAATAGAGTTCTTAACGGATAGCAAATGATAGCTGTCACATAAAATATTGAAACATATTTAATTGGTAAATGAGTATATAAAATGAGTTGGGCCTCTTCTTTAGCATTAAGCTTTGACACTGTTAGCAGTACAAGTACGGCCAAAGAGGGTACGGCTGATAACTCAAAAACGCGGCTTTATCATCGCAAGCACACGGGTGCCTTGATGGTGCAGCGTGCTCTGTATCCTGAGCCAAGCGTACAGCAGGGGATTTGTCACATACTGATGTTGTACCCGCCAGCAGGTATCGCAGGCGGCGATACACTGTCCATAGACCTAAATTTAGATAATGGTAGCCACGCTGTTATCACCACACCAGGGGCAGGTAAATGGTACGGCAAGGACAGTGTCAGTCAAAAACATAAAGCTCCGTTGAGCGACAACGACACTCACCAAAGTATGGGTCAAAATGAAATAGCTGCCTATGCGAGCCAACACGTACAAGCCAACCTCGCAGCAGATACCCGTTTAGAATGGCTGCCGCAAGAGAGTATCATTTATAACGAAGCCAATATGCATGCAGTGAGCCGCTTCGATTTGACAGATTCATCTAGCCTACTGACATGGGAGATTAGTGTCTTTGGGCGGCAAGCTTACGACGAGCAGTTTTTACAAGGGCGTTATCATACTGGATTGAACATCTACCGAGATGATAAGGTTATCGTTGCTGAGCGAGTGGCGCAGGCAGCACAAAATCGCTGGTTTACCTCAAATTTAGGATTAGCAAACCAGCATATTTATGGATCGTTTTGGGCAGTACCTAGCTTAAGTGATGTCCATGACAATCTTGCACTCTCCGCGTCACAAACCACGCAATCGACCGAAACAGCCCAAGCAACTATCAAGCAGTCATTAACCCGCTATCTAGACAATACTGTAGCAGCATTGCGACAAGTCATTGCTCAAGCACAACTGCCTGTCTACTGCACTCATAATTGCCAAGCGCTTAATATCCGCTATATTGGCTCAGATGTACGCGGTTGTTTTGAAGCGTTTTATCAGCTGAGAGAAGTCTTACGAGATCATTGGTGGCAACTTGAGCCTTGTCGTCCGCGTATTTGGGATACTTAATACGGCCACTTTTAATAATGAAATTAAGATATATTGCGACTGTTTTTAATCGATATCAAATGCTTTGAAAACCCCTAATCTGCTATAAATATAATGATAAGTACAACAAGGAATTGTCATGCACCTGACCCCAACAGAAAAAGACAAACTCATGCTATTTACGGCTGGTATGGTGGCTGAGCGTCGCAAAAATCGCGGTGTTAAGCTTAACTATCCCGAAGCGATCGCTTATATCAGTATGCTGCTGATGGAAGGGGCTAGAGATGGCAAAAGAGTTGCCGAGCTGATGAGTGAAGGTGCTACGTATTTGTCTGCTGACGATGTCATGGAAGGTGTCGCAGAGATGGTAGATGAAGTGCAAATCGAGGCGACCTTTCCTGATGGCACCAAACTGGTCACGGTACATAATCCTATCGTGTAACGCTGTATACCATTGTTATAGCACCAAAATGCTCACTATAAAATAAGGCGGCTACCATGCAAGCAGGCGAATACCATATCCAAGATGGCGATATTATCTTAAACCAAGGGCGACAGGTGCAGACCATCAGTGTCAGCAATACTGGTGATAGACCTATCCAAATCGGCTCGCATTATCACTTTTATGAAGTTAATGATGCCTTGAGTTTTGAGAGAGAGCAGACTCGGGGATTTCGTCTCAATATTATCTCTGGGACCGCCGTACGTTTTGAGCCTGGCCAATCGCGGGAAGTCGAATTGGTAGTATACGCTGGCAAGCAAGATGTATATGGTTTTGCGGGGCGTGTCATGGGCGCAGCTCATCCAGACAAAATATCAGAGAGTGTTACTGATAAAAAGGCAACTGCTACTTCGCAGAAGCGAGTCAGTCGTCGTATTTATGCTGAGCATTTTGGTCCTACCACAGGCGATAAAGTTCGCTTAGCCGATACCGAGCTTTGGCTACAGGTTGAAGCAGATTTAACCAGTCATAAAGATACAGCTGTTGATCAAGCAGATACGTCGCAAAGTGATGGAAGTAGCAGAGAATCCGTCGAAATCAAAGGTGAAGAAGTTAAATTTGGCGGTGGTAAAGTCATCCGTGATGGCATGGGGCAAGGACAATTACTAGGCGCGGAAGTTGCCGATACGGTTATTACTAATGCATTGGTCGTTGACTATACAGGCATCTATAAAGCAGATATCGGTATCAAGGATGGTCGTATCAGTGCCATTGGCAAAGCGGGCAATCCTGATATCCAGCCTGCTATTGATATTCCTATTGGCGGTGCTACCGAAATCATCTCTGGTGAAGGCAAAATCCTGACAGCAGGCGGTGTCGATAGTCATATTCACTTTATCGCGCCTCAGCAGTGTGAGACGGCGCTTATGTCAGGGGTAACGACGATGCTGGGCGGCGGCACAGGGCCAGCTCAAGGTACGCTCGCTACTACTTGTACACCAGGGGCATATCATATTGCCTCAATGCTAAAGTCTACCGATAGTATCCCTATGAATATTGGGCTACTGGGTAAAGGCAATGTAAGTGTGCCAGAACCCATTGCTGAACAAATAGAAGCAGGTGCCGTGGGGCTAAAGCTACATGAAGATTGGGGTACAACGCCGCAAGCCATCGATAACTGTTTAAGCGTCGCTGACGACTATGATGTGCAAGTGGCCATTCATACCGATACTTTAAATGAAAGTGGCTATCTCGAAAGTACGCTCGCTGCTTTTAAAGACCGCTGTATCCATACTTTTCATACGGAAGGTGCGGGCGGTGGTCATGCGCCTGATATTCTAAAGGCTATTGGCGAGTCGCATGTGCTGCCATCCTCGACTAATCCTACCCGACCATATACAGTCAATACCATTGATGAGCATCTCGATATGCTGATGGTTTGTCATCACCTGAGTCCTGCTATTGCTGAAGATGTGGCCTTTGCTGAGAGCCGTATTCGTCAAGAAACCATCGCTGCAGAAGATATCTTGCATGATTTGGGTGCTATCTCGATGATGAGTAGTGATTCGCAAGCGATGGGGCGGGTGGGTGAAGTAGTCATCCGTACATGGCAAACCGCACACAAAATGAAAGTTCAACGTGGCCATCTAGCGCCAGATGCAACAGCGACCATTGAGGACGAGCAAGAGTACATCACTTTGACAGACTATGACCAAAGCGCGGACAACGATAATTTCCGTATCAAGCGCTATATCGCAAAATATACGATAAACCCTGCGATTACTCACGGTATTAGCGATATAGTCGGCTCAATCGAAGTGGGTAAATGGGCAGATATGGTGCTATGGTCGCCCAAGTTTTTTGGGGTAAAACCTGAGTGCATTATCAAAGGTGGTCTTATCGCTGCGGTACCGATGGGTGATATCAACGCCTCTATTCCTACTCCTCAGCCTGTACATTATCGTCCTATGTTTGCTACTTATCCAAAATCGGTTGCCCAGACTAGCATTACCTTTATGTCGCAAGCAGCGATCGACAAGCAAGTAGATAAGCAGCTCGGGTTGACCAAAGTCATTCAGCCAGTACACGGCATCCGTAAAATTCGTAAAAGCGATATGCGCTTTAACAGCTATTGTCCAGATATGGACATCAATCCTGAGACCTATGAAGTACGTGCGGATGGTAAAACACTCACCTGTGAGCCAGCCGATGTACTACCCATGGCACAGCGTTACTTCTTATTTTAGAGCTTATGATGCACGTTTATGAGAGCTCTAGGACAGTGAGCCATAAACTATGTATACCAATAGTCAGTTGGTTTCTTGAGTGATATCGTATCTTTGTTCCCAATACTTTTACCATCAATACTATTGACCAATAGTTTGAGCAATAATTAGCAGAGCATAATATTTATGAAAATATTTAATACCCGTTTAAGTACGCTTAGCGATACCCAAAAAGCACAATTGGCAGAACAGTATCAAGCTGATGATTACCTGCTGTTAGACTTTGATACTCGTCAGCATTCCCGCTTTAGAGCCATTACTGTCTCAGGCGAAGCGGTCGGTGTTGACCTCCCTCGTACAGGCGTATTAGAAGGCGATGATGTCCTTATTAATGAATCAGAGGAGTTGATGCAAGTCATCGCCAAGCCACAAGCCGTGACTAAGGTGACTGCTGACAATGACTTTCTACTAATGAAAGGCGCTTATCATTTGGGCAATCGTCATGTGCCATTGATGTTTGACCACAGTTTTGATCAGGGTGATGCAGGCTATGCCTTGTATTTTGAAAACGATCATGTGCTGGCACAAATGTTAGAAAACCTCGGTCTACGTATCGAGTCTACCTCAGTGCCATTTGAGCCTGAAACCGGCGCTTATCAAAAAGGCCAAGGGCATGCGCATGGACACTCTCACTCCCATGCACATAGTCATCAGGAAATTCATGACCATAGCCATGATGGAAGCCACAGCCACGGACATCATGATGCGCCTGTAGGTCGTTCAAATGATGGTTAATACCAGTGCTCAGTCTACTGATTCAGTCCAACTTGGACAGCTACTGATGCTGGCATCGAGCAATTTGCCGATTGGTAGCTATACCTATTCGCAAGGTGTGGAGTCAGCGATTGAGTCAGGAGTTGTATCTGATGAAGCCAGTACGCTTACATTTATGCAGGACTATCTAGCGCTTGCAGTGGTTGGCTACGAGCTACCTGTATTAGGGCTAATAATGTGCGCGCTTAGCCAAGGTCATGAAGTGCTAGCAGCAAATCTAGCACATGATTATCACGCTGGTCTCGAGAGTAAAGAGTTTGTTCTAGAGTCGCAACAGTTGGCACAAGCGATGGTGTCTTGGCTCAACGAAGTCCTGAGTCTTGGTATACCGCCCGAAATACCTGAAGATGGGTTTTTGCCGCTATTTGCTCATATTGCTCAGCATTGGCAGCTGCCATTAGCGCAGTCGATGGCTACCTATGGATTTGCTCAATTAGAGAACATGGTGCTCGCTGCTGTTAAGACAGTGCCGCTAGGGCAAATGGCAGGTCAGCGTATTCTGTGGCAATTACAAAGCGATTTGGGTGCTCAGGTCGATGCTCTCAGTGACGATGTACAACAGGCTTTTGATACTTTAATTACATCGACAAACACGTCCAATACTTTAGGTAATAGTGAAGAGTCGGACTGTCAGCAGCTATGCCAAGACCTCTATGAATCGCTTAATATCTCGAATAATTTACCCAATTTGGCTATTCTCTCGAGTATGCATGAGGAGCAATACAGTCGGTTGTTCCGCTCATAACTGTACCTTTATTTCTATTTATACTTATTAATATACAAACTGTTTTAGGAAATTAATATGTCTCTAACTCCGCTTAAATCAAAAAATTCTCACGCTGCATCAGACGTACAAACTGATAGTGATAGCCAGAAACCGTCTTCTGCCTTATCGTGCTTACGCCTTGGTATTGGTGGGCCAGTTGGTAGTGGTAAGACTGCTTTGACATTAAGACTATGCCAAAACCTGCGTGATACGGTCAATATGGCAGTCGTGACCAATGACATCTATACCAAAGAAGATTCAGAGTTTCTGACCCGTAACGATGCCATGCCTGCTGAGCGTATCCGCGGTGTAGAGACGGGTGGCTGTCCACATACGGCTATCCGCGAAGATGCCTCTATTAATCTGACTGCGATTGCTGAGTTACAAGCCACTTTTGAAGGTTTGGAGTTGATTATCATTGAGTCAGGTGGCGACAATCTAGCCGCGACATTTAGCCCAGAGCTGTCTGATTTGACCTTGTACGTCATTGATGTCTCTGCAGGCGATAAGATACCTCGTAAGGGCGGCCCCGGTATTACCAAGTCTGATTTGTTGATTATCAATAAAACCGACCTTGCACCAATGGTTGGTGCTTCGCTTGAGGTGATGGAACGCGATGCCAAAAAAATGCGTGGCGACAAACCTTTTGTCTTTAGCAATATGAAAACAGGTGATGGGCTAAATGAGATTATCGCCTTTATCAAAGAACATGGCATGCTTGCCTAAAGAGCAGATGAGCTTTTACCATTAAAATATAAAGAATAAGGAAAAACCGCATGACACAGTGTACAAAAGGTCTTCACATCGAAAACTCTCGCTTTTCACAAGTGCTCTCAGCTCGTCACATCGTGTCTGGTTCGGCTGTGATGATGACATCACTAATGCTACCGTCATTGGCACAAGCACACTCAGGTCATATTCACTCGACTACCGCGCAAGCGCCATCGTTTTTAAGTACGTTGCAAGCAGGACTAATGCATCCAGTGACTGGCCTTGATCATCTATTTTTGGCAGTAGGCATGGGCATGTTGTTTTATGGCCTGCAAAAGCAGCGCTTAGGCATGATGTCATTGACGGCAGGGTTGTCATTAGGCGCGATATTGGGCACGGCTGGCGTACTGATTGGCGGTATTGCATTTGTTGCATCATCTGGGCTAATTGAAGTGGCGATATCACTGTCGGTGGTCGTATTAGCGATGATTTTAATGAGTGGTAAAAGCAGACAAGAGGCATTCTCTGCTCAGACCCATACAGCGCACACGCCAAGTATTCAGCAGTTGTCATTGTTTGGCTTTGGTGGTCTGGCAGTGTTTCATGGCATGGCACACGCGATGGAAGTACCAGCGAATGTCGGTGTGAGCGGTCAGCTAGGATTTTATGCAGGGATGATGATTACGATGCTAGCGCTATATGCAGTTGGTACGCTGGTTAGTCAGCAGTTGCAGCAACGTTTTAGTGATAGTTTGTGGCTACAGCGCGGGCTAGTGCTACTAGGATTGAGCGCCGTATTTGCGCCTGTTTTGGTATAAAGCGCGCTTTATAGTACAAGTACGATGTTTGTTGCTGAACTTACTTAGTTAACGAACAACATAAAAAATGCGCCCCCGATCAAAAGGTCGGGGGCGCATTTTAGTTTTGATAACCGACTACAGCATATCTAAAAAGACAGCTTGTCGTATCAATTACATTGCTTGCTGCTGTTGTTGCTGAGCAGCTAGCAAGTCTTGGTAGCTAACTTCTTTGTCAGTTACTTTACCTTGAGCGATCAAGTAATCTACTACTTGGTCTTCTAGTACTACAGACTCAATGTTAGCGCGCTGCTGCTTGTCATTGGTGTAGTACTCGATAACTTCTGCTGGATCTTCGTAGTTTTCAGCGGCTTCTTTGATGAAGGTTTCTACACGCTCTTGATCTACTTCTAGGCCTTTAGTATCGATAACACGGGCAACGATGATGCCAAGACGGGCAGCACGTAGCGCTTGCTCTTCAAATAGCTCATTTGGCAGCATGTCTTTATCGAAGCTATCAGCATTTGCGCCGAACTGCTGAGAAAAACGTTGCATCATCATGTTGCGTTGACGCTCGATTTCTTGCTCTAGCATCGCGTTTGGTACGTCAAACTCGTTCTTTTCTAACAATGCGTCAAAAGTCGCTTGCTTAACTTGGCTACGCGCAGCGTTTTTGATTTCGCGTTCCATGTTTTTGCGTACGTCTTCTTTCAATTTCTCTACGCCACCTTCTTTTACGCCGAATAGCTCAAGGAACTCTTCGTTGATTTCAGGTAATTTTGATTTTTCAACCAATTTTACGTTGATTTTGAACTGAGCTTCTTTACCAGCTAAGTTCTCAGCTTGATAATCTTCTGGGAAAGTGACGTCGATGACTTTTTCTTCGCCAGCTTTCATGCCTTTGATACCCGCTTCAAAACCTGGGATCATCTGGTTGCTACCGATAACTAGTTTAAAGTCTTCAGCAGAGCCGCCTTCGAATTTTTCGCCGTCGATAGAGCCTTCAAAGTCAAAAGTCACTTGGTTGTCTTTCGCCGCCATGCCTTTTTTCTCAACGAATTCTTCACGTTGCTTTTGTAGGTTTTCGATCATGGTGTCAACGTCTTCTTCACTCACTTGTGCAGTGTGACGCTCAACTTCGATCTCATCGATACCTTGTACATCTACTTCTGGGAAGATTTCAACAGTGGCTTGATATACCAAGAAATCGTCTTCAAGTTTTACGTCGTCGATGTTAGGCATGCCAACAGCACGGATGTCTTCAGATTTGATCGCTTCAAATACAGTATCACGGATTACATCGTTGATAACTTCTTGTTGAATGCCAGCACCGTACTGAGAGCGGATGTGTGACATAGGGACGTTACCTTTACGGAAACCGTCAATCTTGGCGGTTTTCGCAACTTGGCGAATACGGCCTTCAACTTTGTTTTGAATTTTTTCAACGGGTACTTTAACCGTTAGCTGGGTTTCTTTATTAGATAGCTTGTTGGTTGTGACTTGTAAATCTGTAGCCATGTTAATTACACCTTTAGGATTAAGTAGTACGTTTGATTAATGAAATAGTACTTAGGGTTAAATTGTAATAGACAGACCGCGCCTCAAATTACGGGCATGTACGACGGGCTGCCGTTGAAATAAATAGGGGATAGCGATAGCGCACAACGTCAAATTCAGTGCCAGTAGCAATCGCCGCTGATACCAAAAGGTGAATCTGCTGAGGTTGTCCATGCTATCAAATATCGATAATAAACCGTTAATGCACCGCATAATAACGCTTTTTGGTGAATTATACAGCCAAATAACGGATTTCAACAAAATTTTAAAAGTAGAACAGTATAATCTATCTGCTTATTAAAGTAAAAATTATCTCTTTGACGGCATGTTTCCTTATGTTGCTTGCTCTTATATGACTTAATTTTATATAAAGAGTTAGCCATATTCATAATCAATAAATAAGATAACGGATAAGAAGCAGCGATAAGGTTGCAAGCGCATTATGAGCATTGAGCGCGCTTACGGATAGTTATGGATAGAACAGCTATAAAGTACTTATAAAGGTAGCTGCGCCAATAGCTGCTGGATTGCCTGACCACGATGACTGATGCTGTTTTTATCAGCAGCGCTTAGACTAGCCGCACTGGCTTGCAAATCAGGTAACCAAAATAATGGATCATAGCCAAAACCACCGTCACCATGTAGCGTATCCAAGATTTCGCCATGCCATAATCCTTGGGCGACAATCGGTAGCGGATCATCAGCATGACGCACCATTGCCAGTACGCAAACGAACATACCTTTGATCGGAGTATCTGGATTTGCTGTGCGGATAGGCTGTAAGTCAGCGATGAGCTTGGCGTTATTTTTAATATCGTTACCATGCTCACCAGCATAGCGAGCAGAGTAGATACCTGGCGCATTACCTAGTGCAGGCACGCACAGTCCTGAATCATCAGCAATTGCAGGCAGCCCACTGATACGGCTCGCATGACGGGCTTTGATAATGGCGTTTTCTACAAAGCTTAGACCATCCTCAATGGCGTCTTCAATATCAAGTTGGCCTTGCGGGACAATCGTCACATCCAAGTTCGCTTCGGCAAATAGCCGTTTAAACTCAGCCAATTTGCCTTTATTGTTGCTAGCCAGTACCCATTGGTTGCTAGATGTCGGATGAGTAGCAGTTAACGAGGTATCAGTGGTGTTCATAGAGTCAGTCCGTTATATGAAAATGATGAAAAACTATTATTCGAGTAAGTTTTATTTATCTTATGTAGTGTTAATCGGTCAATTGCTTGTCGATTGAAGTTGTTACACTAATCATGATAACGCATGAGTTTGAAGTGAGTGCAGTTACCGCTTAATAAATAACCAATCGCTATACAGATTGTACGGGCTATAACATTTGGTAACTGATATTATTGGTCACTATTGCTATAATAGATACCAAGCTACAGTGAATTATATCTTATAGCTTGTGAATATTGAGTTAATAAAAGTCTATAAAGTCAGAGACTTGGCTTTTTGGCGAAGAATAATAGCAATAAGTAACCGCTAGGTTAATTTTGGATTCATAATGATACGTGATATTGTATTGAGCAGTACCGTGTATCAAGCGACAAAGTTCATTTCAAACAATAAACTCAGCCAATTTAGTCCGCTATTTTATAGTGTTTTTTGCGGTGTAAAAATAGCGTAAAATTCAGTTTCTATAAGCAAGTTTTTATAAACTAACGGCTAAACAGCAAGGATAAAATAATTATGTCAAACATTACTTTACCAGACCTACCATATGCAAAAGACGCACTAGAGCCACATATCAGTGCAGAAACGCTAGAGTATCATCATGACAAGCACCATGCTGCTTACGTAAACAAGCTAAAAGACATGTTGCCAGGTTCTGGTCTAGAAGACAAAACATTGCCAGAAATCATCGTAGCGACTGCTAAAGATGACAGCAAGCAAGGTATGTTCAACCAAGCAGCTCAAGTATGGAACCACACGTTCTACTGGAACTGCATGACGCCAACGAACGGTGGCGGCGAACCTACTGGTGATCTAAAAGCAAAAATCGAAGAAGATTTCGGTAGTTACGACAAGTTCCGTGAAGAGTTCAAAAACGCAGCATTGACTCAGTTTGGTTCAGGTTGGGCATGGCTAGTTGCTGATAAAGTCGGTGGCAAATTGTCAATCGCCAAAACGGCTAACGCTGACACTCCACTTGCACATGACCAAGTAGCTGTATTGACTTGTGATGTATGGGAACACGCGTACTATGTAGATTATCGTAACCGTCGTCCTGACTATGTTGACACGTTCCTAGACAAGCTAGTGAACTGGGACTACGCAAATGCAAAATATAAAGGTCAAGATTCTGGCGTTGAAGAGTAATCTTTAACGACTAAGTATTTGATTGAAAAAAAGGACACCGCGAGGTGTCCTTTTTTTATGTGCTAGCTTTCTATATAACTTTCTATTTCGATATCTGATCAAAACATATTTTTGATAGAGTAGTGCTATTAGGCGATACCGCCGTTTGCGCCGATATTTTGTCCAGTAACCCAAGCTGCTTCTTCACTGACCAAAAATGCTACCACACGAGCGATATCAACTGGTTCACCGATACGGTTAAATGGTGACATGCTAGCAAGTCTCTCTACCGTGTCATCTGCTTTACCTTGATGAAATAGCTCGGTATCAGTAGGGCCGGGAGATACTGCATTGACCGTGATGTTGCGCTCGCCAACTTCTTTGGCAAATATACGGGTTAGCTGATCGACTGCACCTTTGGTCGCACAGTAGGTGCCGTAACTAGGTAGCAGCATACGAGTGGTCGTACTTGAGAGGTTTACAACACGACCACCGTCATTGAGTTTAGTCGCGGCTTCACGCAATGTATTGAACGTGCCTTTTACATTGATAGCAAATATACGGTCAAAGTCTTCATCGGTGGTCTCGGCAATGGGTTTATTAATCATTATACCTGCGCTATTGACCAAGATATCTGGCTTACCAAACGCGCTGATAGTGGCATCAAACATTGCTTCGACTTGCTTGGTATTGCTGACATCAGCTTGAATGGCAATGGCTTCACCGCCTGCGGATTTAATCTGGCTTACGATATCGTTCGCTGCTACGTCATCATTTGCATAGTTAATAATTGTTTTGGCACCTGCTGCCGCAAGTGATATAGCTATCTGTGCACCGATACCTTTTGATGAACCGGTTACAATCGCGACTTTATTTTTTAGTGTTGTCATCGATACTTTCTCCAATAGTATAAGTGAATATCAGTACGCTTATATTGCGTTTTGACTGATGTCTCTTGATTCATAGGATTATAAGTTACCAGTGTGCAAAACGAATAAGTAGAGCGATTCTGTATGCTTGTTTTGGATAAATTTATCTATTGTGTCTATGTAGATGCAAGGTGCGTAAATAAGGATGTTCGTTGAAGAGTAGTATTTAGCTACTAAGGGTTTGAATAAGACAAAAGGACACTGAGAGGCATTTTTTTGTAATGTAGATAGTGATCTAAGTAATTATTATAGCTTTAATTATCTTTATATATCATTTTTCCTTTCTTAACATACGTGCTTTTTCTCTACTTAGGATAAGTGACTCTTCGTACCGCTGATAAGATTTTGTTTTCAAATTTGTTCTTACTTGAAGTAATTTATTGAAATGACTATCAAAATCTCGTTTAAATGTAGTCTCACTAATGACAAGGTCATGAATAACGTTAACAAGATGCTTAATAAGTGAAAGTTTGAACTGCAGCGACTGAAAGTTTTCTTTGTTTATGAGTTGGTATTTATCAGGCTCTATGGCTGTCTCACTGCTATTGAATGGATATACCCATTGTCCATGAGCAAGTTTATTTCGAATTTCAATAATAATTTTTAGTTCGTTAAAAATTACATCGTTCAATGCATCAAATTTCGCTGCATTAGTTATACCTAAAGAATATTTGTCTAAAGGAGCTTTGGCAATTTTATACTGTTTTCTGAAAGCCAAATCTATGGTTTTTTCCCATTGTTCAAGTTGCGATTTTTCACTGAGAATGGTACTTCGCTCCAATTCATTGAAGCCAGACTCTTCATGTAAAAGTTTCTTTAATCTTGTTTCAGCCCATGCACCTACTAAGAAAGAATATAGACGAAGTAAAGACCTTAAGCTTTGTTGAGGGTCCTTTGATGCAATTTCTGAACGAGCCATGCGACCCGTATGGCTTATTGCCAAATCTAGCTCTCTAAGATTAGCAACATAGTATTTATACATAGCTGTAGAATTTCTCGACATATTGAATTTTCACCGCCAAAATTCACTTATAAAATGAACTTTGGCGGTGAGGATTCGAACCTCACAAATCTTTCCTTACGGAACGTGTTAACCATTACACCATCGCCCAAAGCCAAAATACTATAAGTTCTTGAGAAATGGAATAGTTTCATCATGAAATAAGAAGTTCATTGTATTTTGTCGATTCTGACTACCAGTTTATTCAACCACAGTAATTCAAGATAGAAAAATACTAAGCAGTAATTAATGCTTCACAAAACCTCAAACCCAAACTTACCCAACGCTTCTCGCAGCATCGCAATATTATAATAAGCGTGTGCATTAACCGTGTTTTGAAAGAAAATATAGAGCGTATCAAAGTGCTGACGCTGATTGGCAATCGCTTGCGCCCAGTCCTGCATCTCTGTCTCACTATAGCGATAGTCATGACGGTCAGCTGCGCTCATCGCATCCCACCAGTTTAGATTATTACCATGCATACGCAGATAGCCAGTGCGCTCAGTAAATATCAATCGTGACGGTGGCAGTCCGCCAACCTTGGGATAATCAACGCTACACCAAATCAAACCTTGCTGCTGGAAACTATCGACCACTTGCGGCGTGTGCCAGCCGTTATGACGAAATTCAATGGCGAGTGGATAGTCTTTAAACCAACTGACGAGATTAGCCAGATAGAGACGATGCTCACGAGTACGATCAAAGCCATGCGGGAACTGAAGCAATAATGGCGCTAAAGCATTCGCTTCGATAAGCGGTGATAAGGCATTTAGAAATGCTTGTGCGTGCTCAGCAGTGCCTTTACGTGCATGAGTAAAGTCTTGATGCAATTTGACGGCGAACTTCAACTCGCTTTCAGTTTGTACATAAGCTTTATCAACCATCCCAGCAAAGGCTTTTTGCCCGATGGGCGCATAAAACGTGCTGTTGATTTCGACTGCGCCATATTGCTTGGCATATTCACGTAAGAAATCGGTCTTTTTGGTACCGGTGGGATACAGCGTACCGAGCAAATCGGTATCGCTATAGCCACCAGTGCCGAGGTAAATGCGCGGGGTAGGGGAACTGTCCATGTTGACCACTCACTGCCGTTTTGAATAATGAAATTTACTAAGATATCTACTTTCGACTGCTATTCGACAAGCTACTTTTTACGCGACCAGAGCCATTCAATCAGTGCCAGTAGTGCATCATTGTCTGTACCAATGGTATCTTCATTGTCGCTAAGCTCACGACCATGTAGTTCGTGAGAAATGGCTGCACGTCCGTCATTAAATAGCGATTGTGCATATCTGGTCGCGTCATCGACACCCATCAGTTTTACATAGGTAGATTTATCTAATTTTTCATCGCTACCCGCAGGCTTACCAAGTGTATCAGTCGTCATCGTGACGTCTAGCACATCGTCTTGAACTTGAAAGGCGAGACCGATATGTTGCGCGCATTCTTGCAATGCCATGCGCTGCGGGGCAGTTGCACCAGCACAGACGCCGCCCATGAGCATCGCCGCTTCAATCAATGCCCCTGTCTTGTCACGGTGGATGGCTTCCAAATCATTCTGCGCGATACTGATGCTGGCTTCGGCATTGAGATCTAGCATTTGACCCGACACCATGCGTCTGGCGCGCGGCGCAAATATTGCCATGAGCTGACTTGCGATATTTGCATTAAATGGCGCAAAAGTTGGCATCTCTGCGGTTAATACTTCAAATGCTAGCGTTTGCAATACATCTCCTGCCAGCAGAGCCGTTGCTTCATCAAATGCGATATGCGCAGTCGGCTGACCACGACGCAGCTCGTCGTCATCCATACACGGCAAATCATCATGCACCAGTGAGTAGGTATGCAGTAGTTCTACGGCCAATGCGGCACGGCGCGACATATCATAGTCTGAGTCGTTTTCTAGTAGCGAATCCAGATCAGCATCGAGAGTATCGATATCATCAATGTCATCATTAGGCTCGTCTGTACGTTCATTATTACTGCTATTAATACTGGCAAAAGCGCTGGCAACCATCAGTGGGCGTACCAGCTTGCCTTGACCCGTCATCACATAACGGCAGGCATCTACCAGCGGGCTAGGGAGCTTGGCATAAGCGAACAAGACTTCGATATCTTGCGCCAATTGCTCGCGTACAGCCCCATGAAACTGCTCAGTGCTTTGAAAAGAGACAAGGTTAGAAGGGATAACGCCAGTAGAGGTAGTGCTAGAAGTAAGGGAAACAGTCATAATCCAACCATTTATCAGGGATACAGTAAAACTTATTAGGGATAAGGTAAAAACGCTATTAGTGTAGCATGATCAGTCATATCGCTTATGTGACACACGGTATCAATTGATTGTTTTTTGCATTTTTCTGCCGAAGGCTATTCGAAAGTAGAGCAATCTTAGCTGCAATATAACGACAAGATTTCGTTACCGATGGATGATGTCACTCTCTGGTTGAATATGTTCTGATAAAAGAGCAAGCTAGGCTAGCACGTTCATCTTATTACCGTAGAAAAATGGTACTGAATACTAGCACTGACCAAGTAGCATCGATCAATTGGCACTTATTAAGTAGCGCTAACGGACTATCATTCTAAAGATATCGTGCATTGAGCCAACAACACGAAATAAATCTAAATTAACAATTCAGTATACATTTATTCACTAAAACACTTTTAGCGTAAGGTAAATGCCTGCAAGTGATTTAAGAGTGACTTGCGAGTATGGTATTAGCTTGTGACAGTTAGGGGCATAATCCCCTACACTAATTGACGTGAAAATGGTCTGATGGTGACCCTACTGGGTTTTTTCTCAGGATGTTCAATCGTCGATACCGAGTGTTAGACCAAGTCTCAGTCAATATTTTGAACATCAGTACCTGCAACAGCAGTACATAAATGAAGCGTCATATGATGTCATGCAAGAGACGCAAAATACGTGCATCATGATGAACGCTGGATAATAAAGACATCTTCACTTGTGAGCTGGTTATATGTTTGTCTTTATAACATGACAAGCGCACAGTGCTATTACCCATTTTACTAACAGTAACTGGCTATTTATTTTAATTCAAAACGTAGCTTTCGTTATATAGAAAGGAGTTTCAAATGGTATACCAAGGAAATCGCATCACGGTGACAATGCTAGAGGATGGCATCGCCAACATGCAGTACAACGCCGAAAATGAGAGCGTGAACAAATTTGATGCCGAAACCAACAAACAGTTTGGTGAAGCAGTTAGTGCGTTAGAAAAAGCCGACAACGTAAAAGGTCTTATCGTTACTTCAGCCAAAGGCGTATTTATCGCTGGTGCTGATATCACAGAATTCGTCGGTTCTTTCAAAAAATCAGAAAGCGAGATCAAAGATTGGGTCGTTCATGTCAATGACGCTTTCAATCGTTTTGAAGACCTACCATTCCCTAAAGTTGCGGCTATCAATGGCGCGGCAATGGGCGGCGGTTGTGAAATGACTTTGGTTTGTGAATACCGTGTCATGAGTGACAAAGCCATCATCGGTCTGCCAGAAACTCAGCTAGGTATCTTCCCAGGTTTCGGCGGTACAGTTCGTAGTACGCGTATCATCGGTATCGATAACGCACTTGAGCTGATCGCGACTGGTAGCCCAAAGAAAGCATTGGCAGCATTGAAGCTAGGCTTGGTTGACGCGACTGTACCTGCTGACGACTTACAAGATGCCGCAATTGATCTAGTCAAAAAATGTATCTCAGGTGAGCTTGATTGGAAAGCAAAACGTGAAGAGAAATTGGCTCCAGTTAAGCTAAACCAACTTGAGCAAGCAATGGCGTTCAACAGTGCCAAAGGTGCTATTTTCGCTAAAGCCAATCCTAAGCAGTATCCAGCACCAGCGCTAGCAATCGAAGCCATTGAAAAACACGTTAACCTACCACGTGACAAAGCGATCGAAGTAGAAGCGGCTGGTTTTGCGAAAGCGGCTAAGACGCCACAAGCAGAGAGCTTGGTTGGTCTATTCTTAAACGATCAGCTAGTCAAAAAACTGGCCAAAAAACACAGCAAGCAAGCACACGACATCAGCGAAGCCGCTGTACTAGGCGCTGGTATCATGGGTGGCGGTATTGCTTATCAAGCAGCCAGCAAAGGCTTGCCAATCATCATGAAAGATATCAAGTCTGAGCAATTAGACCTTGGTATGGGTGAAGCCAGCAAGCTACTTGGCAAAATGGTTGATCGCGGCAAAATGACCCCAGCAAAAATGGGTGAAACGTTAAGCCGTATCCGTCCTACTTTGAACTACGGTGATTTTGCTGAGACTGACATCGTTATCGAAGCGGTCGTAGAAAATCCAAACGTGAAGCGTGCGGTACTTAAAGAAGTAGAAGGTCTAGTAAAAGACGACTGTATCCTAGCGTCAAACACCTCGACCATCTCTATTACGTTCCTAGCAGAAGCGCTTGAACGTCCAGAAAACTTCGTTGGTATGCATTTCTTCAACCCAGTACATCGTATGCCATTGGTCGAAGTTATCCGCGGTGAGAAATCATCTGAAGAAGCCATCGCGACTACGGTTGCCCTTGCTTCTAAAATGGGTAAAGTGCCAGTAGTAGTTAACGACTGCCCAGGTTTCTTGGTAAACCGTGTATTGTTCCCATACTTTGGCGCGTTTGACTTGCTACTTAAGCAAGGTGCTGACTTTGCTCATGTCGATAAAGTTATGGAAAAATTCGGTTGGCCAATGGGCCCTGCATACCTAATCGACGTAGTCGGTCTAGATACAGGTGTACATGGCGCAGCAGTGATGGCTGATGGTTTCCCTGATCGCATGAAGCCTGATTATAAAGGTGCTATCCAGCATCTATATGACAATGAGCGTCTAGGTCAGAAAAACGGTATCGGTTTCTATAAGTACGAAATGGACAAGCGCGGCAAGCCAAAAAAAGTTGCTGATGAAGCCACTTACGAGTTGCTAAAAGCCACGACTGACAGCGAAAAGCAAACGTTTGACGATCAAGCAATCATTGATCGCACTATGATTGCCTTCTGCAACGAAACGGTTCGCTGCCTAGAAGACAACATTGTAAGCACACCAAGCGAGGCCGACATGGCGATGATTATGGGCGTAGGTTTCCCTCCATTCCGTGGTGGTCCTTGCCGTTATGTCGACCAAATGGGTCTAGATAACTACTTGGCATTATGTGAAAAATACGCACATCTTGGCAAAGCTTATGAAGCGCCACAAAAGATTCGCGACATGGCAGCCGCAGGCGAGACTTTTTACGCAACAGCGTAATAGTCAGTCATTACTAGGATGAAGTGCAGTACGTTTGCTATTTTGCATGAAAGCAATTGAGACATGAATCGTCTCCAATAGCGAACGTACGATTATAGTTGGTTCAGTTTAATGCTAGTACGAGGGAATCAAGCGCAAATGTACCTATTGTACTTTGAGCGGGATTAACAAGGTAATAGTCGTAAATTGGGCTGACTACACTGACAATAAAAATTGAAAAGGAATATGGTATGACAACTTTAAGTCCAAAAGATGTGGTCATCGTAGATGGCGTGCGCTCGGCAATGGGCAAAACCAAAAACGGTATGTTCCGTCATGTACGTGCTGACAGCATGTCAGCGGAACTAGTACGTGCGCTAGTAGAACGTAATGACTTTGATACCAATGATATCGAAGACATTATCTGGGGTTGTGTCAACCAGACGCTAGAGCAAGGCTTGAACATCGGTCGTAACATCGGTTTGCTAGCTGGTATCCCAAAGACTGCTGGTGGCCAAACGGTTAACCGTCTATGTGGTTCTTCTATGCAGGCACTACATACTGCTGCTGCACAAATCATGACCAACCAAGGTGATGTATTCATCATCGGTGGTGTTGAGCACATGGGTCACGTTGGCATGATGCACGGTGTTGATTTGAACCCTGCTGCTTCTAAGCATTATGCAAAAGCGTCAAACATGATGGGCTTGACTGCTGAAATGTTAGGTCGTATGAACAATATCACGCGCGAAGAGCAAGACGCGTTTGGTCTTGAGTCACATCGCCGTGCATGGGCTGCAACCACTGAAGGTCGTTTCGACAATGAAATCATCGGTATCGAAGGTCATGATGCTGCTGGTCGTCTGCAACTATGTACGGTTGATGAAGTGATTCGTCCAGACGCAACGATGGAGCAAATGCAAAAGCTACGTCCAGCGTTTGATCCAAAAGGCGGTACAGTAACAGCAGCAACCTCATCTGCATTATCTGACGGTGCGTCAGCGATGCTAGTAATGAGCGCACAAAAAGCCAAAGATCTAGGTCTAAAGCCACGTGCTCGTATTCGTAGTATGGCTGTGGCTGGTTGTGATGCCGCTATCATGGGTTATGGTCCTGTACCTGCGACCCAAAAAGCATTGAAGCGTGCTGGCATGAGCATCGATGACATGCAAACCATCGAGCTAAACGAAGCATTTGCTGCTCAAGGTCTATCGGTATTAAAAGGTCTGAACCTATCTGACAAGCAAGACATCGTTAACATCAACGGTGGTGCCATTGCTCTAGGTCATCCACTAGGATGTTCGGGCGCTCGTATCACAGTGACATTGCTAAACGCAATGGAGCAGTCAGATACTGAAATCGGTCTAGCGACAATGTGTATTGGTCTTGGCCAAGGTATTGCTACTATTATCGAGCGTGTTTAATCTTATTTATATAAACAAGATTATTTGAACACTTAATAAATAGCTACTCGCTAATAAAAACCTCTAGTCATAACGGCTGGAGGTTTTTTTATAGGTTAAATTAATGGTTGGTAAGCTAATAAAACACAGAGTCGAAAAACACAGTATTACAGCGATTAAAAATTATCTCCATTGACGCATTCATGAAACTATGACTAAATAAGAGAAAGATGAACCATGGCACTGTTTATGATAATTCTAAAATAGTTTTTAGTTGCAACTGTCAGCCGTACAAGGAGTGTACTATGTCTACTATGATTAATGATCGCACCTATCGAATCGCTCGTGAGAATACCCAAGCAATGATTGTCGATGTGCAAGAGCGCTTAACGCCGCATATCTATGACCACGAAAATATCGTCAAAAAAACCGTTACCTTGATTAAAGGGCTGCAAGCGCTCAATATTCCAATCATGCTCAATGAACAATATAAAAAAGGCTTGGGCGATACCTTGCCAGAGCTGCGCGACATACTCGAAGGAGACAATGCCAAGAGCTTTGAAAAGGTTACCTTTAGTGCCTGCGACAACAATGATTCATGGCACCATCTAGCGCAGCAAAACCGTAGTACCGTGTTGCTTTTTGGTGCTGAAGCTCATGTCTGTATTATGCAAACGGCACTAGATTTATTGGATAATGGTATGCAGCCTGTCATTATTGGGGATGCAGTGGGTTCTCGTTTTCCTTATGACAAAAAGCAAGCAATTCGTCGTATTCGCCGTGCAGGTGGGGTGATTAGTACTGTCGAATCAATCTTATTTGAGCTGTGCCGTAGCAGCGAAGATCCTGCGTTTAAAACCATCATTAATTTGATTAAGTAGATGGTTTAAGCCTTAGGTGGTTAAAAACTTGGATAAATAGGGAGTCAATTTGACCATTTATCTTCTAACTTAGAATAGATAGCGCTTGGTAAAATAAGCGCTATTTTTTTGGTAACGGTAATATTCTTTTAATCATTGCTAGACATCAAACTAACCATAATACCTTGAGCAATGAAATTTAAAATCGCCAGAAATTATAAGCATTAAAACCAATAACTAGAGAAAACCAGAGAAAAAATAATGTCGCAAGCCAGCTCTATATCACTCACTCATTCCGAATCTACTTCACATATCGACATCGACGATGTCACTCATTTCTTATTGGAGTTAGATGCGCTCAAGCGCGTGAGTCGCCGCAGCTATGTGACACAGACTACTCGTAAAGAAAACTCTGCCGAACATTCTTGGCATTTAGCGATGGCCTGTTGGTCGATTGCTGAATTATTTGCACTAGACGTCAATCATGAAAAATTGCTGAAGATGGCATTGGTTCATGATTTGGGTGAGATTGATGCGGGGGATACTTTTTTATATGCTGATACGCGTACTGATGCACACGTCGAAGAGCGTGCAGGCATTGCCAGATTGCAACGTGAGCGAGGCAATGGCATTAGTGATTTAAGCGAAGTTTGGGAAGCGCAGGAAACAGGAAGTAGCAAAGAGAGTCAGTTACTCAGAGTGGTCGATCGCTTATTGCCGTTTTTACTCAATCTAAATACCGATGGTAAAACATGGATTGAGCTTGGTGTTACGCGCTCGCAGGTGGCGGGTGCGCATGCATTTATCGAAGACAGCTTTCCTCCTATTCATGATTGGCTCTCACATAATATTGCATACGCAACTCAGCAAGGCTGGCTGATTGATGCGTAAATCTGCATAAGTAGCAGGCATAAAAAAAGCCCAATTAAGCTTTATGATTCACGCTTAACTGGGCTGATATTTTCAGTACTCTCATACAAGCATGTTATTGAGCGTTCGCCATTCCTAGCAATTGACCCATTTGCACGACGCTATTGGCTTGCATACTATCTAGCCAGTCAGCCTTTGCTGCTTTTGGCAATACTACGATAGCCGTTGAGCCCAAATAAAAGCGTCCCAGCTCTTCGCCTGCTGCAAACTGCATATCATGATCGGACTCGAATATGTCGTCAGTACGAGCAATTTTGCCAGTGGCGACGGTTTCAATACCAGCGACGATCATAGCACCAACCATTACGACAGCTGCTTTGCCATACTTGGTATCAAACATACAGACCAGACGCTCATTACGCGCAAACAAGTCTGGCACGTTAGCCGCCGTAGTATTGTTGACAGAAAATAGCGTGCCAGGTACATAGCGAGTCTTGGTCAATGTGCCAGTAAACGGCATATGCACACGGTGATAATTGCTAGGTGCTAAGTAGATAGTTGCAAAACTACCATCAGCAAAATAACTGCCATCTTCACTATCAGCAAGCAATTGGCCGACATCATAGTGACGACCTTTTGCCTGTAGCAGTTTGTGATCTTCGATTTGTCCTAGCTGAGAGATAATACCGTCCGCAGGGCTCACGATACCGTTTGCCGTGGCGTCGATAGTACGAGCATCTTCTTTTAACTCGCGGGTAAAAAAGTCATTAAAACTTTCATAAGCGTTAAGGCTTTGGCGTTCGTACTCGTCTAAGCTGATATTATAAGCTTTGGCAAAGCTACGGATAAAGGTGCGTTTGACATAAGGGTGGCGACTGGCGGCCAAACGTCCAGCGACTTTACTGAGCTTTTGCTGCGGCACAAGCTGTTGTAAGGTGGTAAATACATTCATAATAAGGCTACCAAAATAAGGTGTAATATAAGAAATAATAGTTAAGTTAATGACGGTATTTTATCATGGAC
>Ga0098066_1000195_pt1 | contig 21756 bp, 17 predicted proteins | sample 25BtaG_FD_76332 | JGI IMG/M metagenome (GOLD analysis project Ga0098066, IMG submission 76332) | Marine viral communities from Cariaco Basin, Caribbean Sea - 25B_WHOI_OMZ_CsCl | ecosystem: Environmental > Aquatic > Marine > Oceanic | place: Caribbean Sea: Cariaco Basin | collected 2014-11-08
CAACCTGAAATCGAAGGGGTTTAGTGTGAACAAGTCCGAACTTATCGATGCAATTGCAGAGTCTGCCGATATCTCCAAGGCCGCCGCTGGCCGTGCCCTGGATGCGATGACCAACTCCATCACCGGCGCTCTCCAGAAAGGCGATCAGGTCACTCTGATCGGCTTTGGTACTTTCTCTGTCAAGGAGCGCGCCGCACGTACTGGCCGCAACCCGCAGACTGGTGCCGAGATCAAGATCCCGGCCTCCAAGGTGCCCGGGTTCAAGGCAGGTAAGGCTCTGAAGGACGCCGTCAAGTAACGGACTCCTTCGGCAGGCGGTGCCGGGATCGAGTCACCTGTGCCGCCCTGCCCGAATTCAAGGCGCATTCCATTCCGGGTGCGCCTTTTTACGTTCAGTCAGTGTCCAAAGTTCCGGCCCCCTTGTTCCGGACCACCTTGCTGACTGTTTCCAGAGCAACGCTGAACGAGGCCTGACGCTGAACCTGGTGCCATCTGGACGGTACAGAGGGTCGAGCGATCCGGGAGGAACATGCTTCAAGATATTCGGGACAATGCCCAGGGCACCATCGCCAAGATAATCATCGCTGTATTGATCGTTTCCCTGTCAATCTGGGGTATGGACGCCATTGTCGGCGGTTTCCGCGGTGAACCGGAAGTCGCCACCGTCAACGGCGAGGATATTACCGAGCGTGAATACCTGCGGATGGTACAGATTGCCAGCCAGCAACGCCTCAGTGAGATGGAAAACCCGGATCCCACCCTGCTGGACGAAGACCGGATCCGCCAGGAAGTGCTGGAAAGCATGATCCAGGCAGAGGTGCTGGCCCAGGACGCTGGTAACCAGGGCCTGGAACTCACTGACCAGGGGGTCGACCAACTGATTGTCAGCATGCCCCAGTTCCAGGTAAACGGTGAATTCAACCAGCAGAGCTTTACCTCCTTTGTTCGTAACCTGGGAATGGGCGTTGGCGAGTTCCGGGAGTTGCTCAAGCGGGATTATGTCAGCAACCAGATTCGTACCGCGGTGATCCGTGGCGGTATTGCTCCGTCAGAAGCCGCCCGCCAGGTCCTGGCGATTCAGAGCCAGACCCGGGAGTTCAGCACACGGAGGCTTGAGGCGGCATCCGTTGCCGACCAGGTGGACATTTCCGACGCCGACATTGAGCAGTGGTATAACGAGAACCAGCAGCGGTTCACCCGCCCTGAATCGGTGGACGTAGCCTATATCGAGCTGTCACTGGAAGATGTAGCCAGGGAGGTTGACGTGCCTGAAGACGAGGTTCGTCAGCGCTATGATGAGCTGGTTGCCGAGCAAAGCTATGAGGAGCGTCGTTCCGCTCACATACTGATTGAGGATGGTGATAACGCCGCTGAACGTGTTGAGGCCGTACGGCAGCGCCTGGATGAAGGGGAAGAGTTCGCCGACCTGGCCCGGGAGTTTTCCGATGATCCACTGTCAGCGGAGCAGGGTGGTGACCTTGGTTACCTGAGAGAGGGCGACCTTGGTGGTGCCTATGATGAAGCCATGCTGTCGCTGGAAGAGGGCGAAGTGGCCGGTCCGGTGGAAACAGAGTATGGCATCCACTTCATCAAGCTGCTCGATATCCGTACCTCTGAGCCCGCCAGCTTTGACGAAATGGCGCCGGAAATTCGCAATCAGCTGGCCCGGGCCCGCGCCGGTGATGAGTTTGCCCGCCAGCGGACAGAGCTGGCCGACATGGCGTTTTCAGCTGACACCCTGGAGCAGCCGGCAGAGCAGTTTGGCCTTGAGGTAAAAACACGCTCCGGTGTCACCCGGGAGGGTAACGAGGCGCCGTTCAACCACGCCGGCCTGGTGCGTCAGCTCTTTTCCGGCGATGTACTGGAAGACGGGTTCAATACTGAGCTGATCGATGTGGACCAGGCGACCGCGGTTGTGGCACGGGTTACCGAGCATCATCCGGACGCGCCGCAGCCGCTAGAGGAAGTGACCGGCGAGGTGCGTGATCGTCTGGAGCGTGAGCGTACGCTGGCACTGCTGCAGGAACAGGCTGATCAGTTGCTCGAGCAGCTCCGTAATGGTGAGGTCAGTCCGGAAGGCGACGACTGGACAGTCTATGAGGGTGTGGCACGCAATCAGTCTGCGGTGCCTGCGCCGGTACAAGCGGTCGCGTTCTCGCTGCCCTCTCCGGACGAAGCTGGTTTCAGCTTTGGTACCGCTGAAGCGGGCTCTGACCTGTTCGTTATTGCCCTGTCCGGGGTAGCCGACGGCGAGGTGGACGCCGACAGCGAAGAAGTGCGCAACATGGCGCAGTTCCTGGCGCAGTTGAATGGGCAGCAGGAATATAACGCCTATGCCCGGACACTTCGTGACCAGGCCGAGATTGAACGTCCCTGATCGCTCGGTTACCTGAAACTGTGCTCAACAAGGTCTGCCCCGGGTTTCCCGCGGCAGACTTTTTTTTGGGCAGAGCCTGGCACCCCGGCCTCAGTGGTGTTCCGTCTGGCTAATTCCTTAATCCAGTGCTTGCCTCTGAGGTCTCTGCCCCCCTCGGAAACATTCCCGGGACACCACTGGCAATCCGGCTGGGGTGTTGTCATGCTTTTTGTATGATTCTGTTAAAACCCGTTATCGGACCACCTGGAGGCACCAAAATGGGGAGTGGAGGGCAAGCCTGTGACCTGGTTATATTCGGAGCCATGGGTGACCTGGCCCTGAAAAAGCTGTTTCCTGCACTGTACCAGTTGCATCGGGCGGATCTGTTGTCAGGCGACAGCCGGATCCTGGCGTTGGCGAGGCGTGACTATGGACCGGACGAGGCCCGCCGCCATATCCGCGAGAGCCTGGCTGGACAACTGCACGAAAGCAGCCTGGAGCCGGAGCTACTTGACGGGTTTCTTGCACGGGTAAGCTATCTGAAGCTGGACTTTACTGATGCACCGGGTTACCCGGTGCTGGGTGACTGGCACCGGCAGGGTCCCGGGACGAATACACTGGTGTTTTACTATGCCACGCCCCCCGGGCTTTACGGCAGGATCACCGCGAACCTTTGCAGTGCGGGTATCTGTGACGACCATACGCGGGTCGTGGTGGAAAAGCCTATCGGCCATGACCTCGCTTCCTCCCGGGAGCTTAATGACCAGTTGGCGAGGGTTTTCCTGGAGGAAAATATCTTCCGGATCGACCATTACCTGGGCAAGGAAACGGTGCAAAACCTGATCGCCCTGCGTTTCGCCAACAACCTGTTTGCCTCGCAATGGGACCAGAACCATATTTCCCACGTGGAAATCACTGTTGCGGAAAGCGTGGGGGTGGAAGGGCGCTGGTCGTATTTCAATAGTGCCGGCCAGCTGAGGGACATGGTGCAGAGCCATTTGCTGCAGTTACTGTGCCTGCTCGCAATGGACCCACCCTCGGACCTGTCGCCCGACAGTATCCGTGATGAAAAGGTGAAAGTTCTCAAGGCGCTCTCACCCCTGACGCCGGAGCGGATAAGCAGCCACCTGGTGCGTGGGCAATACACCGCCGGAACGGCCGAAGGCATCCCGGTACCGGGCTACCTGGAAGAGGAGGATGCCGAGGGTCCGAGTCACACTGAAACGTTCATCGCCCTCAAGGTGGAAATCGAGAACTGGCGCTGGGCCGGGGTGCCATTCTATATCCGAACCGGCAAGAGGCTGCCCGAGAAGCGTTCAGAGGTGATTGTTCACTTCAAGCCGGCGCCCCATTACATCTTTGACCCGGACCAGAAACACCTGGCCAACAACAAGCTGATCATCCGCCTGCAGCCGGATGAGGGTATGGCCCTGCAAATACTCACCAAGGATCAGGGGCTGAGTCGTGGCATGCGGCTGCGCCAGGGGCCCCTGGAACTGACCTTTGCGGAGGCGTTTGAGACCGACAGGATTCCGGATGCCTATGAGAGGCTGTTACTGGAAGTCATGAAAGGCAATCAGTACCTGTTCGTCCGCCGTGATGAGGTGGAGTTTGCCTGGCGTTGGGTGGACCAGCTGCTTGCCAATTGCGAGGAATGCGGTGCCCACCCCAAACGTTACGCCGCTGGCACCTGGGGACCGGTAGCGTCTATCGCCATGATCACGCGGGACAATCGGAGCTGGTATGAAGACGCCTGAAGTGATCCCGGGGACGGGAGTTGCCCTGTACCGGGGTGAGGACTCCCGAACACTCGCCGAAGCGCTGACAGTAAGGGTTGTCGATCAGTTACGCCAGGCTCTGACTCAACACGGCGAGGCATTATTGGTGGTTTCCGGTGGCAGGACGCCAGAGGCATTCTTGCGTCGATTGTCGGCTGCCGACCTGGACTGGGCGAGGGTCCACGTGGTGCCGACGGATGAACGCTGGGTGGCGAAGGATGACCCGGCACGCAACAGCCGCATGATCCGGCAGTTTTTGCTGCAGCACAGGGCTGCAGAGGCACAGCTTCACGAGTTAGTGTCTGACGGGCAAGCTGATCCCGTGGCTGCCGCTACTGAGGCCAGCACCCGGCTGAGGGAGCTACCCTGGCCGGCCGCAGTTGTGGTTCTCGGGATGGGTGAGGACGGCCACACAGCCTCCCTGTTCCCTGGTGCCCCCGAACTGCAACAAGGCCTGGCAAAGGATGCGCCCCTGGTGATCGCCATGACACCATCATCGCAGGATACCAGGCGGCTCTCACTCAGCGCGAGCGCCCTCTCGGGGGCAAATGCAACCCTGTTGTTGCTTCAGGGTGAAGGTAAACGAAAGGCACTGGAGCTGGCCCTCGCCCAGCCGCAGGCGTTAAGTGAAAGGCCCATACGGGTGTTTTTCCAACAACCGCTGGAGGTTTTCTGGTGCCCCTGAGGGGGTCGGAAGCAGGAGAAATGCGCTCATGACAGAGTTATCGCACGAACAGAAACAGCGAATTGAAGCGGTTCTCGCGGCGGGTCCCATCATTCCGGTAATTTCCCTGCATCGGGAGGAGGATGCGGCGCCGCTGGCCGATGCGCTGCTTGAGGCGGGCATCCGTGTGCTGGAAATTACCCTGCGAACCCCCGCGGCCCTGCCAGCCATCGAATTGCTGAGCAAGCGGCTACCCGGTGATGTATTTATAGGTGCGGGAACCGTGACCGACCCGGCCGCTTATCGTCGGGCAGAGAGTGCCGGAGCCGGGTTTGTGGTCAGCCCCGGCATAACTCCACGGCTCCTGGATTACGGCCTGACGGCGAACGCGCCCTTGCTGCCGGGCGTGGCAACGGTTTCCGAGCTGATGCTGGGTTATGAGCTGGGTTACCGTTCGTTCAAGTTTTTTCCGGCAGCCGTGTCCGGCGGGGTGAAGGCCCTTCAGGCCTTCGCAGGGCCCTTTCCGGATGTGACTTTCTGTCCGACGGGAGGCATACGCCAGAATACAGCCAGCGAATATCTGTCACTGGATAATGTCATGACGGTGGGTGGGACCTGGCTGACCCCGGAGTCCAGGGTCCGCACGGGGGACTGGGCTGGTATTGGCGAGCTGGCAAGGGAGAGCCTCGCCAGCTGCAAGGGTTAGGCAGACGTCGCTTAACGGATGTCGTCACCAACCCGCAGGATTTTCATGGTGTTGGTTCCGCCCTGCGCATTGACATAGTCGCCCTTGGTCACCACCACCAGGTCACCGGGGTTGACGATGCCCCGGTCCTGCAGCTGTTTGACCGCCAGGGCGTTGGTCTGGTCCGGCGAAACCTCTGCCGAGTCAAAGGGAACCGTCTGCACACCACGGTACAGTGCCACCTTGTGCTGGGTGGAGAAGTGTCGGGAAAAGGCAAAGATGGGCAGTCCGGACTTGATGCGGGACATTAGCAGGGGCGTGGCACCTGTTTCGGTGAGGCAGATAATGGCGGTAACCCCCTGCAGGTGGTTGGCGGCGTACATGGCTGACAGGGCAATGGCTTCATCCACCCTTTCCATTTCCTCGTGCATGCGGTGGCCTGACTGATGCATGGAAGGGTGACGTTCGGCACCCTTGCAGATGCGATCCATGGCTTCTACTGCCTGCACCGGATAATCGCCCACGGCGGTCTCGGCGGACAACATGACGGCATCGGTATAGTCCATCACCGCATTGGCCACGTCGGAGACTTCCGCCCGGGTTGGCATGGGGTTGTCGATCATGGACTCCATCATCTGGGTGGCGGTGATAACGACCCGGTTCAGGGCACGGGCACGACCAATGATGTGTTTCTGGACGGCGACCAGCTCGGCATCACCGATTTCCACAGCCAGGTCACCCCGGGCGACCATAACGGCGTCAGAGGCCAGGATTACCGAGTCCAGCGCTTCGGTGTCGTGGGCCAGTTCGGCTCGTTCGATCTTGGCCACCAGGGCAGCCTGGGAGCCAGCGTCCCTCAGCAAGTGGCGGGCGGTGTGCATGTCGTCGGCGGTGCGGACGAAGGAGACGGCCACATAGTCTGCTGCCAGCCGGGCCGCGGTTACAATGTCTTCCCGGTCCTTGCTGGTCAGGGCATCGGCGGACAGGCCGCCACCGCGTTTGTTCAGGCCCTTGTTATTGGACAGGGGGCCGCCGATCAGCACTGTGGAGGTGATGCTGTGGTCGTCTACCCCGGTGACTTCCATCTCGATCCGTCCATCGTCAAGTACCAGGATATCGCCGGGTACCACGTCGCGGATGAGCTGCTCGTAGTCGATGCCAACGGCCTGGTCATCGCCGGCTTCCTTGTCCATCGCGGCGTCCAGTACGAAGGTCTGGCCTGCCCTCAGGGTCACCTTGTTGTCTCGGAAGCGGGCAATGCGCAGCTTTGGCCCCTGCAGGTCCGCGAGTATCGCCACAAAACGGCCTGCCCGGGCGGAAGCTTCCCGTACCTGTCGCGCCCGCTCGCCATGCTCTTGGGCGCTGCCATGGGAGAAGTTGAGGCGGGTGACATCCACCCCAGCGCGGATAATGCGCTCAAGGGCCTCGGGTGCATCAGTGGCGGGGCCGAGGGTGGCGACAATCTTGGTGCGCCGCAGCTGCTCTGGCATGGTGTTGGGGTTCCTTGTATGGCGACAGTACGTATGGGTAACTCAGTAGTCATGGTACTGTCAGAGTGTAACAGAATGGTGAAGGAGCGCTTCGATGCACCCCACGGTTACCCGGGTTACTGAACGGATTATCCGGCGCAGTCGCGACAGCCGGCAAGACTACCTTCGGCGGATGGACGCCCTGGGCCGTCAGTCGCCCCACCGCGCTGCACTCTCATGTGGCAACCTGGCCCATGGTTTTGCCGCCTGCCAGCCTGGCGACAAGCAGACACTGAAGCTGATGAACCAGGCCAATGTGGCCATGGTGTCGGCATACAATGACATGCTTTCTGCCCACCAGCCCTACGCCACTTTTCCCGATGTGATTCGCCAGGCCGCCCATGGCATGGGTTCGGTGGCCCAGTTCGCTGGTGGTACGCCGGCAATGTGTGATGGCGTCACCCAGGGCCAGCCAGGAATGGAGCTCAGCCTGGTGTCAAGGGATGTGATCGCCATGAGTACGGCTGTCGCCCTGAGCCACAATATGTTTGATGCCGCCCTGCTGCTGGGGATCTGTGACAAGATCGTACCCGGTCTGCTGATCGGTGCGCTCAGCTTTGGTTATCTGCCCATAGTACTGGTGCCGGCCGGTCCGATGCCTTCGGGACTGCCGAACAAGGAAAAACAACGTATCCGCCAGTTGTACGCCGAGGGGAGGGTGGGCCGTGAGGAGTTACTGGAGGCAGAAAGCCAGTCGTACCACAGTCCCGGGACCTGTACCTTTTACGGCACAGCCAACAGCAACCAGTTGCTGGTTGAGGTGATGGGCCTGCACCTGCCTGGCGCGGCTTTCGTGAATCCTGGCACGCCGCTTCGAGAGGCACTGACCCGGGCTGCAACAGAGCAGGTCATAAGGCTTTCGCGGCCCAATGGCGGTGACCTGGGGCTGGCCCACATGGTCTCTGAAAAAAGCATTGTCAACGCACTGGTCGCCCTGCTGGCCACCGGGGGGTCCACCAACCACACGCTGCATTGGGTGGCTATTGCCCGGGCAGCAGGCATCCATATTGACTGGGATGACTATTCAGAGCTGTCCCGCGCCACGCCGCTACTGACTCGCATCTACCCCAATGGCGACGCGGATGTAAACCACTTCCACCAGGCCGGGGGAACACCGTTGCTGATACGCGAACTGCTCGACGCCGGCCTGCTCCATGAGGATGTTGACACGGTAGTGGGCAGGGGCTTGCGGGCTTACACTCAGGGTCCGGTGCTCGAAAACGGGAAGCTGCGGTGGCGGCCGGCGGCAACGGCAAGTGCGGATTCCAGCGTCCTGCGACCGGTATCTGCGGCCTTTGCAGCTGAAGGCGGGCTTACGGTCGTCGAGGGTAACCTGGGCAGGGGCATTATCAAGACCTCAGCGGTGGCACCGGAACACCAGGTGGTTGAGGCGCCTGCCCGGGTATTCGATGATCAGTCTCAGTTGGCAGAGGCGTTCGAACGTGGTGAGCTGAACTCGGACTTCGTGGCGGTGGTGCGCTGGCAGGGACCGGTGGCCAACGGCATGCCGGAACTGCACAAGCTGACCCCATACCTGGGCAGCCTGCAGGACCATGGCTACCGGGTAGCACTGGTCACCGATGGGCGCATGTCCGGCGCCAGCGGAAAGGTGCCTGCAGCCATCCACGTATACCCGGAAGCGGCCCGGGGCGGCCCCCTGTCCCGTGTACGTGATGGTGATATGATTCGGGTGGACGCCACCGGGGGGCAGCTTTCCATAGCCCTGAGCGAGGATGAACTGGCCTCCCGTGAGCCGGCGGTCCCGGACCTCACCGGCAATCAGTCCGGGCTGGGCCGAGAGCTGTTCAGCTGGTTCCGCCACGGGGCATCGGAGGCGGAGAAGGGCGCCACGCTGTTTTTCCGGGACCACAATGACTGACGACCGAAAGCGGACACAACAATAACAAGGAGCATGACCACCCATGACACAGTACCTGCTGGCCATTGACCAGGGCACCACGAGTTCCCGGGCCATCCTGTTCACCCGGGAAGGCCGGATCCACGCCGTGGAACAACAGGAATTTGACCAGATCTACCCCGACAGTGGCTGGGTGGAACATGACCCGGAGGCTATCTGGGACACGGTGGTTGCCACCTGCCAGGCGGTGCTGGACCACAGTGGTGTTACCGCTGACCAGATCTTGGGGGTGGGTATTACCAATCAGCGGGAAACGACCATTCTGTGGGACCGGGAAACCGGCAAGCCGGTGCACAATGCCATTGTCTGGCAGGACCGCCGTACCGCCGGCCTGTGCCAGCAGCTGAAGGAGGACGGCCACGAGCCGCTGGTGACCGAGCGTACGGGCCTGCTGATTGACCCTTATTTCTCTGCCACCAAGATCCGCTGGGTGCTGGATAATGTCACAGGTGCACGGGAGCGGGCCGAGCGAGGCGAACTTGCGTTCGGCACCGTGGACACCTTCCTGCTCTGGCGCCTGACCGGCGGCCGATCGTTTTTGACGGATGCCACCAATGCCTCCCGCACCATGTTGTTCAATATCCATGAACAGTGCTGGGACCCGGACTTGCTGAAGCTGTTCGACATTCCCGCGTCGCTGTTACCGGAAGTCCGCGATTGCGCCTCTGACTTTGGCACCATCGCCGATCATCTGCCCGCCGGTGGTGTAACGATCGGCGGTATTGCCGGGGACCAGCAGGCGGCCCTGTTTGGCCAGACCTGTTTTGCCGAGGGTACCGCGAAGAGCACCTATGGCACCGGCTGCTTCCTGATTCTCAACACGGGCGACCGTGCGCTGAAATCGTCCAACCGGTTGCTTACCACGGTAGGGTATCGGCTGAATGGAAAGACCACCTACGCCCTGGAAGGCAGCATCTTCATTGCCGGGGCGGCCATCCAGTGGCTGCGGGATGGCCTCAGCCTGATCCGCATGGCCGATGAGTGTGAAATGCTGGCGGAGCAGACCCCGGTGGACCATGGCGTCTACCTGGTTCCCGCGTTCACCGGCCTGGGGGCGCCCCATTGGGACCCCAAGGCGAGGGGGGCAATGTTCGGCCTGACCCGGGATACCGGTATCAAGGAGATCGTCACCGCCGGGCTGCAGTCCGTGTGCTATCAGACCAAGGACCTGCAGAAAGCCATGGAGGACGATGGCGTCCGCCCGGTGGCGCTCCGGGTCGATGGTGGCATGGTGGTGAATAACTGGGTACTGCAGTTTCTGGCCGATATTCTCGGGGCCACGGTCGACAGGCCAGAGGTGATCGAGACCACTGCCCTGGGTGCCGCGTTTCTTGCGGGCCTGCAAGCCGGGGTGTATAGGGACCTGGACGACATCGAAAAGCTTTGGCGGTGCGAGCGACGTTTCGAGCCGACCATGTCAAAGGATGACCGGGACCGGCTGTACGCCGGCTGGCTGGAAGCGGTCCGGCGCCTGCAGCAAACCTGAGGCTATACAGGCGCCAGAGCCGTTATTGCAGTGTCAGTGGGGCACCGGCTTTGCGCCGGGCCTCCTGCCATTGCTCCAATGTTCGGGCAGCTTCTTCCCCGGGAACCGTGTCCAGGATCTCGTAGAATGCGCTGTAGTACTTGTCTTCAAGCACTTCCGCCCTCGGCTTCATACGCACCACGTAGACCGACTGCACGTTCTGGTGATCAAAAGCCCGCCACTCCTGTTCGTCTTTCAGCAGCGAATAGCGATGGCCCTCAAGCGCTTTGATCACGTCGGCGGTATTGGTGGTGCCGGCCCGTTCCACCGCGTCCTTGTACTGGTAGACAATGCTGTATGCCGAGGCCGCCGCCGAAGACGGCCGCATGTTGTAGGCATCCGAGAAGGCCTCGACGAACTCGATCCCCCGGTCATAGCCTTTCTCATAGGGCAGGTTCCAGAACCATGGGGCAGCACCGATAATGCCCTCCATCAGCGAGGGGCCCAGTTGCAGGGCCGTGCCCAGGCTGGTATTAGGCCAGACAATCTGCATTTTCTCCTTCAGGTCCATGTCATGGGCTATGTTCACTGCGCGAACCATGTCGCCCCCACCGAGAATCAGCACCAGCACGTCGGCATTACTTGCTTCCGCGGCCTCCAACGCGGCCTGGAAGTCCTGGGTACGGGCGTTAGGGAAGGGGGTCCGGGTAACCGGGTGGCGCTCGGTATCGTCAGTTCCGGACTGGGTGCGCATGGATTCCTCCACCGAATAGCCCCAGGAGTAATCGGCGGTAATGTAGAAGTACTTTTTGTCGCTGTAGTGCTCGGCCAGGTACTGTCCGATGGCGCTGGCCGTCATCCAGGCGTTATACGATTCGCGGAACATGTGGGTGTGGCCGGCGCTGCCGGTGGTGGCATTGGCGTATGTCAGGGTACCGAAGTAAATGCGGTCCCGTTCTTTCGCGGCCTTGCCGGAAGCAATTGCTACCGCGGATGAAACACCGCCGAAAATCATCTGGACATCGTGCTCGTCAATCATTTCCTGAACGTTGGCGACACCGCGTTTCGGGTTGAGCCGGGTGTTACGAATCACCATTTCAACGGGGCGTCCCAGGATGCCCCCTGACGCATTAATCTCCTCGACGGCCAGGAAAGCCCCCAGACGCTGTTGCAGGCCGAGGTACTCGTAGCGGCCGGACTGGGGATAGTTGAGCCCGATTTTCAGGGCCTCCTGGGCCACGCAGGACAGGCTTGTCAGCAGCAGAGCAAAGGCCAGGGCAAGGCGGCGTATCATGACGGTGGTTATCTCCTTTATGTGTTATTGAAGGGTTAGGGGCATTCCTGCCTTTCGCCGATCGCTCTGCCACTCCTCCAGAGTTCGGGCAGCCTCATTGCCGGGCAGGGAATAGACAATCTCGAAGTAATTGGCCGAGTATTCATCCGCCAGTACCTGCTCCCGGGGTCGCAGCTTGACTACATAAACAGACTGTACGTTCTGGTGGTCAAATGCCCGCCATTCCTGCTCATCTTTCAGCAAGCTGTAACGGTGGCCTTCCAGGGCCCGGATGACCGCAGCGGTACGGGTGGTGCCGGCCCGTTCCACCGCATCTTTGTATTGGTGCACAATGCTGTATGCGGATGCCGCCGCTGACGATGGACGCATTTCGTACCGGTCTGAAAAGGCCTTCACGAAGGCTTCACCCCGTTCATAACCCTTCTCTGCCGGCAGGTTCCAGACCCACGGAGCTGCACCGATGACGCCTTCCATAATGGTGGGGCCGACCTGTCGCGCCATTCCCAGGGTGATGTTGGGAACAACGATCTGCATGCGTTTATGTAGCCCCATGGAGTAGGCGATATTGATTGCCCGAACCATGTCGTCGCCGAAGAGTACCAGTGCCAGCACATCTGCGTCGCTGGCTGCGGCCTCATCCAGCGCGGCCTGGAAATCGCTGGTCAGGGCCGTTGGGAAGGGTGTGGTAATGCCAGGGTGGGCGCTGGTATCGGTGGTGCCGGTGAACTGGCGAAGGGATTCCTCAACTGACCATCCCCAGGTGTAGTCCGCGGTGATGTAGTAGTATTCGCTGTCACTGAACTCTTCGCTGAGGTATGCGCCAAGGGCCTTGGCTGACATCCAGGCGTTGTAGGGTTCACGGAACATGTGAGTGTGGCCGGCACTGCCCGTGGTGGCATTGGAGTAGGTCAGGGTGCCGAAGTAAATCCGGTCCCGTTCCTTTGCAGCCTTGCCAGAGGCAATGGCGACGGCAGAGGACACCCCGCCAAACACCATCTGCACATCGTGGTTATCAATCAGGTCTGCGGTGTTGCGAGCTCCTCGTTCGGGGTCACTGCGGGTGTTACGAATGACAAGCTCTACCGGTTGTCCCAGAATGCCCCCCTGCTGGTTGATCTCCTCAACGGCCAGGAAGGCTCCAAGCCGCTGCTGCAGGCCCTGGTCCTGGTAGCGGCCGGACTGGGGATAATTCAGGCCCAGCTTGAGCGTTTCAGCAACGGACGTCAGTGAAGCCAGTGACAGGCTCAGAGCGACCAGCAGCGTGCGGATTTTCATCTGTAAAACTCTCCTGCCAGGCGCAACGTATGTGCCGCCTGCATTTGTTGGTTTTGTTAAATGATGCAAAAGGGAATTGGCCCCGGCCAGTTTTGTCGCTGGCGTGGGTTTTGGCAATGGTCCCAGGGTGGAAAATTGTCAGGGAGCTGTAACTGGGCGTAATAAAGCGTTACCCGGGGAACTGGTTCACGCCGGGCAACGCGGTATGCGAATCAGCCGTGGGCGCCCATGCCACCGTCGATGCGATACTGGGCCCCGGTCACGAAACCGGATTCTTCCGACGCCAGGAACACGACGACGTTAGCGATATCGATGGATTCGCCGTAGCGGCCAAGGGGAATACTGGCGGTCAAAGCTGCCTTGGCCTCCTCTGCGTGACCCGGCTGAAAGCCTTCTTCCAGTGAACGCATCATCCGGGTATTCACGGGGGAGGGGTGTACCGAATTGACCCTTACACCATGGGGGCCCATCTCCAGTGCGGCTGACTTGGTAATGCCAACCACGGCATGCTTGGACGCCACATAGGGTGCGACCCCCGGGCTGCCCATCAGGCCGGCCACCGAGGACATGTTGATGACCGAGCCGGAACCCTGTTGCTGCATAACCCTCAGTACATGGTGCAGGCCCAGGAATACGCCGCGCACGTTCACGGCAATAACCTTGTCGAAGTCCTGGATTTTCTGGTCTGTGATGGGGGCAACCTTGCCCTCAATGCCGGCGTTGTTGAAGAAAACATCGATTCGGCCGAATTCATCCATGGTCTTCCTGACGTAGGCGGCGACATCTTCCTCCTGCGATACATCGGCAGCCACCGTCACAACCTTGCCAGCGTCTTTCAATTCCTCGGCGGCGGCTTTCAGGTCCTCTTCCCGGAGATCCACCAGCACCACCCGGGCACCTTCCTCCAGGAAACGACGGGCGGTTACCTTGCCGATGCCGCCGCTGCCACCCGTGATAATCGCTACCTTGTCTTTGAGTCTTGCCATGATTCCTTCCTCCTGATTCAGGCGTGGGGCAGGTTTTCTGCCATCCGCTCTGCCTGGTTGTCGTCAGTTTCCAGTCCGGTGAGCCGGAACTGGTTACGGCCTGCGGCCTTGGCCTGGTACATCGCTTCGTCTGCCCTCTCCATCAGGGCATCGGCGGTTTCGCCGTCGAGGGGGTACAGGCTGATGCCAATGCTGGAGCCCACCCTGAGCAGGGCATCACCGCAGCGATAGGGCCGCGCATTGGCCTCTATCAGGCGATGTGCAACCCGTATGGCGTGCTCGGAACTGTCCAGTTCGGGCAGAAGTACAATAAATTCATCGCCGCCCAGACGTGCCAGGGTATCGTCTTCCCGAAGGCAGCTTTGCAGCCGTCCGGCAATTTCCGTCAGCAGGTGGTCGCCTGCGGCATGTCCATGACTATCGTTGACGGCCTTGAAATGATCAAGGTCTACGAACATGACTGCCAGCATCTGCTGCTTCCTGTGGGCGTGGCGAATGGCATGCTGCAGGCGGTCTTCCAGCAGGCGCCGGTTGGGCAGGCCAGTCAGGGCATCGTAATAGGCCAGCTGGCGAATACGCTCTTCGTTCAGGCGGTGCTGGGTGATGTCGGTGAACAGGCCGGCGTAGTGCGTTACATTGCCGTCCTCATCGCGGATTGCGGTGACGGTGAGTAGCTCGAGGTAAAGCTCGCCACCTTTGCGCCGGTTCCAGACCTCTCCCCGCCACCGGCCGGTACTGCTCAGCGTCTCCCACATTTCCCGGTAGAACTCCGAGTCGTGGCGGCCGGATGAGAGTATGGCCGGTGTTCGGCCAATAACTTCTTCCGGCTGATAACCGGTGAGTTGGGTAAAGGCCGGGTTTACGAACTGAATGGTCAGCTGCGGATCCGTGATTATGATGCCCTCAAGGGAAGACTCGATCACCCTTTCGGCTAGCTGGAGGTGGCGGCGTGACTGGGCGAGGGCTGCGTCACGCTGCTCAAGGGTGGTCCTCAGGTCCTCAAGGTACATGTGTTCAGCACCGGCGATCAGGTCCGAGAAGCCCAGCAGGCCCATCAGCTCGCCGTCATGGTTGGTGACTCCGAGGTGTCGTATACGTTTTTCCAGCAGCAGGTCCCGGGCGCGGATCAGAGGCTCGCTCATGCCGATGGTCTGCAATGGGCGACTGGCCAGCGACGCAACGGGTGTGTCGCCGGGATAATTGCTGATAAACCGCAGCATATCCCGTTCGGTGATCACTCCGGGGCCTTCGTCTTCACACAGGATAAGTGCGGCATCATGGTGGGTCTGGTGCATCAGGCGGGCAGCGGCGGAGAGCTTTACCTCGCCAGTGATCATCAATGGACGGTCGCCGAGGGCAGAGTGGACTTCCCGCAACCTCAGGTAGGGTTCCAGGCCCTGGTTCATGGCGATATCACTCTGGCTCAGAATGCCGACAATTTCGCCCCGGGCGTCGGTCACCAGAAAATGCCGCCGGTGTTCCTGCCGGAACCGCATGGCCGCCTCGGCTATACTGGTTCCGGTGATGAGGGTGGCGACCGGTGTGCTCATGACGTCGGCAATGGGACGGTGGAGCGAATCCGGGTCGGAGAAGTTCACCAGCAGTGCATCGTGCTCGGTCCAGATACCCAGCGGCTCCCCGCCGGCCATGACCACAATGGAACTACAGCCATGCTCGGCCATCAGCTGCGCCGCACGGTTCAGGGGTGTGTCCGGGGAACAGTGCACAGGAACGCCGGAGCGCATGATGCTCTCGATCGGTAGATGATTGGCCATGGTACTTCCGCTTGTGGTTATTGGTCCGCAAGGTATACGAGGCATTGTGTGTTGCCGGTCGCGGCCCGGTTTTGACGGACGTCAATTGCTCAGCCATTCTTTCCGATATCCTTACGGTTTTTTACATTTTCGCTTGTCAAAGCACGACGTCACCCCGGAGGTGGTTTTACTATGGCCAATACCCGTACAGAAGAACTTCAGCGCCTGAAGCAGGAACTGACTCGCCGCCTTGAGCGCTACGAGGCCCACCAGCATCGGGAGAGCGGCAAACTGGAAGCCGATTTCGAGGAACAGGCAGTGCAGTTGCAAAATGATGAAGTGGTCGACTCCCTTGAACAGGAAGTGCGGGAAGAGCTGCGCCAGGTCATCCATGCCCTGGACCGCATAGATCAGGGAGAAGGAGGTCTGTGTGAAAGGTGCGGCAACGAAATCAACCCTGAGCGCCTGAATATTCTGCCCTGGACGTCGCTTTGCGTTCGTTGTGCCGAAGCTGCAGAATAGTCCCGTCTTTTCTCCCCCTCACTAAACTCACCACCGGGTGCCGGCGACTTCAGTCTCAGGCTGGGTCGGCCTGTTGCCGATAGAAAAAGGACCGGACCCCATGACGCAGACGGTTGATGACACGTCCTGGAAAATGCCGAAGAGCCGGGTTATCGGATTGTTTACCGGCCTCGCACTTTTTGCCCTTACCCTGGTGGTGCCGCCGCCGGGTGACCTGGACGGGTCCGCATGGGCGGCACTGGGACTGATGATGCTCATGGCCGCCTGGTGGGCAACTGAAGCGATTCCAATTCCGGCTACGTCGCTGTTACCCATTGTGCTGATCCCGGCGCTGGGCCTGGGAACCGTCACGGATGCTACCGTACCCTACGCCAACCCCATCATATTCCTGTTCCTGGGGGGCTTTACCCTGGGGCTGGCGATGCAGCGCTGGAACCTGCACCGCCGTATTGCCCTGCACATACTGTTGCTGGTAGGGACAAGCCCGCGGCGCCAGATTGCCGGGTTCATGGTGGCGACGGCCTTTCTCAGCATGTGGGTTTCCAATACCGCGACCGCCATCATGATGCTGCCGATCGGCCTGTCGGTATTGAGCATGGTGCACGCACCGGATGACGAAAGCCGCCGGCGCTTCGGCGTTGCCCTGCTGCTTGCCATAGCCTATTCCGCCAGCGTTGGTGGTATCGCCACCCTGATCGGAACGCCGCCGAACGCGCTGTTGGCAGCTTACCTGTCAGATCAGCAGGACATTCCCCTGGGCTTCGCCCAGTGGATGATTATCGGCGTGCCGGTGGCGGCACTCATGCTGCTGGTGATCTGGTGGTGGCTGAGTCGTCGGGATTTCGGTATCGGCGCCTCAGCCGGTGCGGGAGAGGCAATCCGTGACGAACTCAGGAGTCTTGGCCCTATGGGCAAGGCTGAAATCCGCGTGGCGACCCTGTTCGGCCTGACCGCAGCAGCCTGGATCTGCAGGCCCCTGCTATCGGGTACGTTGCCGTGGCTTAGTGACACGGTGATCGCCATCTTCGCGGCGGTGTTGTTGTTCATCCTCCGTTCGGGCCAGCGGGATGGTAACGCCCTGATGGACTGGGACAGCGCCCGTGACCTTCCCTGGGGCGTCCTGTTGCTGTTCGGTGGTGGCCTGGCGCTGGCGGGTGTGATCAGCAGTTCCGGGCTGGCGGATGCCATTGCCGAAAGCCTGTCGTCACTGGAAACCCTGCCCATGTTGCTGATGGTGGGACTGGTGGTGGCAGTGATCATTTTCCTGACCGAGGTGACCAGCAATACCGCCACGGCAGCGGCTTTTCTGCCCTTGCTCGGCGCGCTGGCTGTGGGGCAGGGCATCTCGCCGGTGCTGCTGACGGTGCCAGCTGCGATCGCTGCCAGTTGCGCCTTCATGATGCCCGTGGCCACGCCACCCAATGCGATTGTCTTCGGCAGCGGCTATATGGCCATCAGCGATATGATCCGTGCCGGCTTTGTGCTCAACCTGATCGGTATCGTGCTGGTGACCCTGCTGGGTTACCTGCTGATGGGCGTGGCATTTACGGTGTGATCGCAGGGCCGGGACGGCAGCCGGTCACGACAACCGGCTCCGCTCCCGTCTCAGTCTTCCGGTCTTGAGAGGTCTACCCACTGGCGGGAGAACCAGTAAAAGCGCCCGTCGCCGGCAGGATAGGTGCAGTTGTACCGAAAACGACGGCTGCTGAAAGGCTCCGGAGCACGGACAGAAACCGTCTGTTGGTCTGCGGTTAAAGGGATGCGACCCTGGCCGGAGGCAAAGCAGGTCAGTGCTCCGGTGCGGAAACCGTCGGGAAGGGTCAGGCTCAGTTCCGGTGGATTGTCCTGGACGATACTGTTACCCGGGGCATCGTCGATCACCGGTAGCGATCGGCTGCGCAGCTTGTGATCGAGGCCATCAAGCTGGCCATGGGCCGTGGTCAGGGGGTAGCGAGGCAACCGGCTGGTGTCCGAGCTTTGGCCGATGGCGCCGGACTGTTGTCCGTAGGCGAGCCAGCCGCGCTGATCGATCATCTCTTCCAGTGCTGAGTCATATTCACCATAGGGGTAGGCAAACAGTGGTGCCGTTGCCCCCAGTTTCTCGTCAAGGATCGATTGGGCCTGGTCCAGGCTGGCGGTGATTCGCTGGAGCCACGCCCCCTTCGGTTCGTCGGGGCGCCTGGCCAGGTGGCCATGGTCATGGCTGTGGTTGGCGATGGTGACGCCTTCCCGTTCACTTGCCTGTTCCAGTTGCTCCCAGGTCATATAGCCGCGGCTGCCTACGGCATCGGTGTTCACGAAAATGGTGTAGGGATAACCATACTCTTCCAGAATGGGGGCTGCGGTGGTCCACACCGAGGCATAGGCGTCGTCGAAGGTAATGGCGACCTGTTCCTGATCGCTCAGTTCGCCACTGAGGGCAGACCGCGTGGCAGACTCCAGCGGCGCCACGTCCAGCCCCAGTTCCCGGATACGGGACAGGTGGGACCGAAAGAGCTCAACCGTCGTGCTGGTACTTGGCGGTGTCTGGTCACTGACGTGGTGATATTGCAGTACCACCAGGTCGGACTGGGCTGTGAGTGGCGTAAGGGTGACCAGGGCAGCCAGCACGGTCCGGTTCAGCATCGGGACTCTCCGTGGCGGAAGTAGTGTCGCAGTGTCGTAAACGCGTCGTTCAGTTGCTGGACCTGGGCGGTATCACCGCCGCGATCAGGGTGGGCCTGCATGACCGCCCGTCGGAACCGGTGCTTGACCGAGGCAAAGTCCGCCGGCAGCGTTTCGAAGCCCAGTACCGCGGCGGCACTTTCAGCCGAGTCCGCCCCTGGGCCCTGGCCGGCACGTCCGGCCCAGAAATCATCCACCATGCGGTGGATGTCGGCCTCGGGCATTCGGTACTGGTCCAGGTCCAGGTAGAAATCCCGCAACGGGTCTATTTGGCCAGGGAGGCCGGTGCCGGCAATGACATCGTCATGTTGCAGGCTGATCGTAAGGGGTGAGATGACCAGCGTCTCACCGGTGGCAGCCAGGTCATCCCGCAGACGGTAAAGTACATGGAACAGCAGGAAGTGCACCGGGTACAGGGCAGCGGGGTCCGCATAATCTACCGGGCCGATCAGTTCCCAGGGCGGCCGTTGCAGTTGTCGGATCAACTCCAGCTCCGACAGGTTGCCTGCTTCACGCAGGCAGGACTCTGTGGCTGCGGTCAGTAACTGAACGTGGTGCTCAAGGGCCTGGCCCTGATGATCTGCAGGCTCGCCTTCGGTGGACGATTTATCTGAAATGGCATCCTCACTCATGCTGCCATGTTATGTCAGCGGGTGCGGTATCCCAAGCCCGAAAGGGTGAAGAATCGTACCCGGTTCGGCGGATGGTGGCTTGTACGCAGCCACAGGGCCTGACTTGGGTGGCGTAGCTCCGGTATAATCGCGGCCGATTGATTCACCCCATTCCATCATGGCCACAGGTTGATTATGTCAGACGTAATGACGCCGGAAGCGGTATCTGTCACACCCGACAGCGAGGCGGAGCGTGAGCGCAAGCTGGAGACCAACAAGCTCCAGAAGCGCCTGCGACGGGAAGCCGGCCAGGCGATCCAGGACTTCCGCATGATCGAGTCCGGTGACCGGGTCATGGTGTGCCTTTCCGGGGGCAAGGATTCCTATACCATGCTGGATATCCTGATGAATCTACAGAAAAGCGCCCCGGTACCTTTCGAGCTGATTGCGGTGAACCTGGACCAGAAGCAGCCGGGATTTCCGGAGCACGTGCTGCCGGAGTATCTCGCTGGTCTGGGGATTGAATATCACATCATCGAAAAGGACACCTACAGCATCGTCAAGGAAAAGGTGCCCGAGGGCAAGACCACCTGTGGCCTGTGTTCCAGGCTACGGCGGGGCATCCTGTATAACTTTGCCGAAGAGCATGGCATCACCAAGATCGCCCTGGGCCATCACCGGGATGACCTGCTGGAGACCCTGTTCCTGAACATGTTCTACGGCGGCAAAATGAAGTCTATGCCTCCCAAACTGTTCAGTGATGATGGTCGCAATACCGTCATCCGTCCCCTGGCCTACAGCCGTGAGAAAGACATTGCCCGCTATGCGACGCTAAGGGAATACCCGATCATTCCCTGCAACCTCTGCGGTTCCCAGGAAAACCTTCAGCGGCAGGTGGTCAAGGACATGCTGCAGCAGTGGGACAGGCAACACCCGGGGCGGATCGAAACCATGTTCCGGGCCATGTGTAATGTGGAACCATCCCACCTCGCCGATACCAGCCTTTATGACTTTGCCGAGGGCCGCTCACGCGCAGGTGGCGTGGCGCCGGTGCAGACCGTTGAGGCAGAGCCGGACTATGGTCGGCTGGACGTGCTGAATCTCTGATTCGTCAGCAGGCCGGGGCGGTGCATTAACCTCCGTCCCCGCCTCCACCAACCAGTTCCATCAGGCCGCCAATCATCTGACTGATCAGCGCGAGCTGGGTGTTCAGGCCATCTACCGTTTCCGAAAGGCTGTTGATCTGTAGCCCCAGAAACAGCGCCACCAGAACGAAGACCAGCGTTGTAAGCATCCACAATCGACGCACCTTGCCCACCCGGGACTCGAGTTCCTCCTGGAACCGGGCATCAACCCGAGCCATGTGCTGCTTCATCGCACGGATGTCCTCGTTGGCCTCTTCATAGGCAATTTCCAGGGTGGAAAGGCGGCCGGTGAGCTTGCGCAGGTAGGACTGGTCGGCCACGGTCTGGTAGGGGCTCAGTTCCGGTGCCGCAAAATCCGGTTCACTGTCGCCGTCTGCCAGGATGGTGTCGATCATCTGGATGAGCTGTTCACGTTCCACCTGCTTGCCGATCACGCCCGCGGCGCCCCGGGCCTTTGCGTCCTGGAGGTAGCGATCAGCGTTCTGGGAGGTGTACATGAACACCGGGATGTCCCGGCTCTCCGGTTGCCCCTTGAGCTTGTCCAGCGCCTCGAAACCGTTCATGCCTGGCAACAGGTGATCCAGGAAGATCAGGTCAAATTGCTCATGCTGAACCAGGCTCAGGGCTTCCTCGGCCGAGCCGACGCCCTTGCTGGTGAGATCGGCTTTCTCCAGCAGCCTGGCGAGGATGATCCTCGCGGTGGAGGAGTCATCAACAATGAGTGCGTTGCCACGGGGCATGGTGTTCTCCCTGTCTTTACGAGGGCCCTCGTTCCGCTTCGGTCTTGCCAGTCCCTGACCGATCCCTGAGGGCTCGCAACACGTTAGTCCCGGGTGGGGGGTAATTCAAGTCAACCGTTAGCAAATTGTGGCACAGGTTGCCGAATCCAGCTTTGCTAACAATGATGTCTGCCTATCACACAACTCAAGGCAGCCAGATTTCGAACACACCACCGCCCAGTTTGCCTTCATTATGCAGGCGTATCGTACCCTGCTTGCCGTTATTCTGGTGCAGGTGGGCTATGGCGGAGGCGAAGTAAAGCCCCAGGCTGGTAGAGCCGCTGCTGAAGTCCGGGGCCTTCAGGAGTTCTGCACCGGCTTCCCTCATATG
>Ga0098066_1000197_pt1 | contig 21733 bp, 14 predicted proteins | sample 25BtaG_FD_76332 | JGI IMG/M metagenome (GOLD analysis project Ga0098066, IMG submission 76332) | Marine viral communities from Cariaco Basin, Caribbean Sea - 25B_WHOI_OMZ_CsCl | ecosystem: Environmental > Aquatic > Marine > Oceanic | place: Caribbean Sea: Cariaco Basin | collected 2014-11-08
GACCTTCAACATACACATAGAGTTTGTCGGAAACGTTATGCAGCGCCTGGGCGGTGATGTTAGTCGATTCCCTTTTACCGTCACCAGCACCGTCCACATCGTCTTCTTCCATTTCGTAAGACAGCGTGAAGCGCGAGGCGCCCATTGTGTAAATGCCCTGGATACCGATCAGATCTTCACCAAGCCCGGTGTTTTCGGCCACGTTACCAAACGACTCCGCAGACTCAACCGGGTCAGCGCCGAATGATTCACCAGCGGCGGCCACAGCCTCATCCCCTTCCTGGGTGGAATAGAACGCATTCAGCGACAGTGCATCCGTTACAAAAAAGTCAACTCGGACACCATAGGTGTTTTCGTTGTTTGCGGCGCCATCATTTGAGTCCATAGCCAGCGCCACGGCAAACCGGTCATGCTGATATTTCATGCCCAACTGGTACGGATACTTGTTGTCACGGCTCTGGCCGTTTTCGTCCCGCTCGCTTTTGCCGTCAACCTGCATAACACCATGCAGGGTCAGCCCGCCGAAGCTCGGTGACACGTACTGAATCAGGTCGTCTTCGCCGGTAGTCCAGTTGGCATAAAAATTCCCGTTACCAACTTCATAGTACCAGTTGCCATAACCACCAATCAGGGTTTCATACTGGGAATCGTCGGAACCAACCCACACTTCACCGAAATTCCCGCGAACACCAAGATAGGCTTCGTCGGTTTCGATAGTTTCATTGGTCTCGCCTTCAGTTGGAAAGAAACCTTCCAGCTCAAGCTTTCCGAAAGCTTCGACTCCCGGCATGATTTCGTGGCTGCCACGAATCCCCAGAGTAGAATAAGTGTAGTCTGTCAGTTGACTTCCTGAACCCTCGAAATCCTCATGATCCGAGTTGGTGTAGATCATCTGGACGTTACCGTAAATCTCCGGCATGGCGTCCAGGCGAGCGTTCAGCTCGGAGAACTCTTTGCTGGTCGCGGCCGACACGACTGTCGGAGCAGCGACCATGGCAAAGGCGATGGCTGATGCAATAGCTGTTTTTTTCATCTTATAGCTTCCTTTTGAGTTAACTCAGGTTTTTAGCGACGGGCCTGACCCGCCTGTCAGTCTCAGTACACCCGCCATCGCCAGCTCACGCTGTGATGACGTCAGGCTTCTTCTCGCGGAGCCCTTCACAGTCAATCACTTACAAATCCTTCTTAAAGGATTATCTGGTTAAAGATTGTTGTAATACACTTTCCAGAATTTTGCAAATTTTTAACCAACATTTATTGGCAAATGATGGTAATTTCAGGTAAGGCATGTAAGTTTCGGCTTTACGTCCTTAAACAAGATCAAGGCCACTACCTGGAAAGGGTCTACAATTCAGAGAATTAGGGACTAAAGAATTGTGGGAGCCCTTCTGCCTCCACCCTAACCGCACCAGTTTAGAGCACCTTTTGCCGTTCCGCCTTGTTCCCGCACATTAAGTGAGCGAATCCAGAAGTGACGAGACTGTAACGTTAACACTTCGCAATCACAAGTTGGCTCAGACACTCAACAAAAAAGTCACCGGCCCGTCATTCACCAGGGCCACTTTCATATCCGCCCCGAACCGGCCCTTTCCTACCCGGGGCTCGCCCAGCTCGGCAACGGACTGGCGCACGAACTCGTCCACCAGGCGGCTCGCCACCTCGGGCGCAGCCGCGTCGGAAAACCCCGGTCTTGTTCCCGACCCGGTATCCGCCGCTAGCGTGAACTGGGGAACAATCAGGAGAGCGCCGCCACAATCCACCAGGCTGCGGTTCATACGGCCCTGTCCGTCGGGAAACACCCGATAGCGAAGGATCTTGCGGAGCAGGGTTTCGACCTCGCCGGTTGTATCCTTGCGCTCAACCCCGAGTAACAGCAACAGTCCTTTGTCGATGCTGGCGATCGCCTCGCCGTCCACCGACACACTGGCCTGGGTTACCCTCTGGATCAGTCCCTTCATGACGTCCTTGAAACGGGGTTGGTTTGAAGACGGACCGGATTCTATAGACGGAGTTATCCGGGCGCAAGTGGCGTCACGGTCGGTGCTCTGATTTTGAAACTCGCGTGACCCAGATCACAACAAAGAGCCTCAGGCCAGCCGCGGCTCCGCCTGACGGGAGACGGTTTCCACCGCTCTTATCAGCGCGTCGACAATCGGTGGCTCCGAAGCCGAATGCCCCGCGTCACGAATGACACGCAGCTCGGCCTGCGGCCACGCTTCGCTAAGGGCAAAGGCATTATCCAGTGGGCAGACCATGTCGTAGCGCCCATGAACAATCACCCCGGGTATATCCGCCAGCCGATGCGCATTCGCCAGTAACTCGCCGGGCGCCAGGAAGGCGTTGTTCATGAAGTAGTGGCACTCGATGCGGGCCAGCGCAATGGCCGTGTGGGGATGGGCAAAATGCTCCACCACCCTCGGGTTGGGGTGCAGGGTGGCACACCGCCCTTCCCATACGGACCAGGCCTTGGCGGCCTGGATCTGCTCCAGCTCGTTGTCACTGGTCAGCCGGCGGTAATAGGCAGACACCATGTCGGCCCGCTCGTCTTCCGGAATCGGGGCCACGTAGTCCCGCCAGTAATCCGGAAAAACGCGACCGGCACCGTGCTGATAGAACCACTGGATATCGTCAGGGCGACACAGGAAGATCCCCCTCAGCACCAGTCCCAGCACCTGCTCAGGGTGGGCCTGGGCATAGGCCAGACTGAGGGTTGAACCCCAGCTTCCCCCGAACAGCATCCAGCGATCGATGCCCAGGAATTCCCGCACCCGCTCCAGATCCTGCACCAGTGCCTGGGTGGTATTGCCCTCCAGTTCCGCCAGGGGCGTCGACCGGCCCGCCCCGCGCTGGTCAAGCAGGATAATGCGGAAACGCTCGGCATCGAAAAAGCGCCGGTACCAGTCCTCGCAGCCGCCACCGGGACCGCCGTGGATAACGATGACAGGTATGCCGTCGGGATTACCGGATTCTTCCAGGTACAGCTCGTGGGGAGGCTCCACCGCCAGCCGATGGCGGGCATAGGGTTCGATGTCCGGGTAGAGGGTCAGCATGGGGGCTCCTTTTGGCACTACAAGGAGTCTAGACGAGATTGGCGGGGGAGTTCATGTTTAAAAGCCCCTCGCCCTTGAGGGGGCTAGCCTGCGGCTGTTCTGCGCTTCGCTGGTCCCGTCAAGGGCGAGGGTGTCTACGTCACTAGCTGGGAATAACCCGGGGCTCAGCTCTTCTTGCCGGCCCGCTTGCGGTCGTTCTCGGTCAGCAGCTTCTTGCGCAGGCGAATGGACTTGGGTGTCACTTCCACCAGCTCATCGTCGTCGATGAACTCCAGCGCCTGCTCAAGGGTGTACTTGATAGGCGGTACCAGGCCGATGACCTCGTCCTTGCCGGAGGCGCGCATGTTGTCCAGCTTCTTGGCCTTGGTGGGGTTCACCACGATGTCGTTATCACGGCTGTGGATGCCGCACAGCTGGCCTTCGTAGATTTCCTGGCCTGGCTCCAGGAACAGCTTGCCGCGACTCTGGAGGGTTTCCAGGGAGTAGGTCATCGCCGTGCCCTTGGCCATGGAAATCAGCACACCGTTCTGACGGCTGCCCATGGCGCCCTCTTTCAGCGGACCATAATGACTGAAGGTAGAGGTCAGGATACCGGTACCGGAGGTCATGGTCAGGAAGGTGTTACGGAACCCGATCAGGCCGCGGGCCGGAATGGTGTATTCCAGGCGGATGCGGCCCTTACCGTCCGGGATCATGTTGGTCATGTCGCCCTTGCGCAGGCCCAGCTGCTCCATCACCGGGCCCTGGTGCTGTTCCTCGATGTCGACGATGACGTTCTCGTAGGGCTCCTGCTTCTTGCCGTCAATCTCGCGGATCACCACTTCCGGGCGACCCACGGCTAGCTCGAAATTCTCCCGGCGCATGTTCTCGATCAACACGGACAGGTGCAGTTCGCCCCGGCCGGAAACCTTGAACTTGTCGGCGGACTCGCCTTCCTCAACTCGCAGCGCGACATTGTGCAGCAGTTCTTTTTCCAGGCGCTCCTTGATGTTGCGACTGGTGACGTACTTGCCTTCCTTGCCGGCGAACGGCGAGTCGTTAACCTGGAAGGTCATGGATACGGTAGGCTCGTCCACAGTCAGCGGCGGCAGGGCCTCAACGGCATTGGGGTCACACAGGGTGTCCGAGATGTACAGCGGATCCAGGCCGCTGACACAAACGATATCGCCAGCCTGGGCCTCTTCCACTTCCACACGCTGAAGGCCGGAGTGGCCCATGATCTTCAGGATACGGCCGTTACGCTTCTTGCCATCGGCGCCAACAGCCACAACCGGGGTGTTGGTTTTTACCTGCCCACGCATGATGCGGCCGATGCCGATTACCCCCAGGAAGCTGTTGTAGTCCAGCTGGGAGATCTGCATCTGAAAGGTGCCTTCCGGGTCGACGTCCGGGGCGGGAACATGGTCAACAATGGCCTGGAACACCGCGTCCATGTTGTCGTCCAGCGCTTCGTGCTCCATACCGGCAATACCGTTGAGCGCACTGGCAAACACAATGGGGAAGTCCAGCTGCTCGTCGGTGGCGCCGAGGTTGTCGAACAGGTCAAACACCTGGTCCACAACCCAGTCAGGACGGGCGCCCGGGCGGTCAATCTTGTTGACCACAACGATGGGGCGCAGGCCAGCGGCGAACGCCTTCTGGGTGACAAAGCGGGTCTGGGGCATGGGACCGTCGATGGAATCCACCACCAGCAGCACACTGTCCACCATGCTCATGACCCGCTCAACCTCACCGCCAAAGTCGGCGTGGCCAGGGGTGTCAACGATGTTGATGTCGTAGTCGTGCCATTTCAGGGCCGTGTTCTTGGCCAGGATGGTGATACCACGTTCCTTTTCCTGGTCGTTGGAGTCCATAACCCGCTCGCTCTCGAGCTCTTTACGGTCAAGGGTGCCGGACTGGCGCAGCAACTGGTCTACCAGGGTGGTTTTACCGTGGTCAACGTGGGCGATAATGGCAACGTTTCTTAACTTATCAATCACAAAAAAATTCCTGTGGCATGTCTGGTGACCTGAGAGGGTCGCGCGTACGGGCCGCAGATGCGGTCGCCGACATGCCATCTCAAATCTGAAAATGAATACTCTCCCGGCATGACCGGCATTGCAGCCGGTGCCCCACCGTGGAAGATAGGCAGTGAGGAGAAATTGCGCGCGCAGTATATAGCAAAGTCGATGTCGTTTATATGAAGAAAAACGCCTATCCTGTTTCGGTGCAAGACACGGCAAGCTGCACTACAAAGGATCATTCGCAGGCAATATTGCACCTCTTTGGTGCACAAAACCTGTATAACTGGCATGCACTGCCCCACCGCGGAGCGGGAGCCGTCCCCGGAAAGGCCGTAGTTGCGCCGTTGTGGCGCGCCGACGAAAAACTGGCAAGCACATTGCATTCACTCAGGACAGCCGAATGTCAGAGCGACCCTGGCACTTTTGATATCCCCGGGTTGCTGCAGCAACAGATCGGACCTCAGCATCGCTGAACGATCCGGCATAACGAACACCGAAAAACACCCGCAGCACGGGTTAACTTACGGAGTAAGCACAATGTCCAAGACAATTGATCTGATCAAGGAACACGAAGTCAAATGGATCGACCTGCGATTCACTGACAGCCGCGGCAAGGAGCAGCACGTGACCCTGCCAGCCACCGAAGTGGACGAGGACTTCTTTACAGAAGGCAAGATGTTCGATGGCTCCTCAATCGCCGGCTGGAAGGGGATCAATGAATCCGACATGATCCTGATGCCGGACGACGAAACCTCCGTGCTGGACCCGTTCACCGAAGAAACCACGGTCAACATCACCTGTGACATCGTGGAGCCCTCCACCATGCAGGGTTACGAGCGCGACCCCCGCTCGGTGGCCAAGCGTGCCGAAGAATACCTGAAGTCCACCGGAATCGCCGAAGGCGCCCTGTTCGGCCCTGAGCCCGAGTTCTTTGTGTTCGACTCTGCCAAGTGGGCTGTCGACATGAAAGGCGCCATGTACGAACTCTACTCTGAAGAAGCCGCCTGGGTATCCGGCGAAGACTTCGAGCGCAACAACATCGGCCACCGCCCGGGCGTGAAAGGTGGTTACTTCCCCGTTCCACCGGTTGACAGCCTGCACGACCTGCGTGGCGCCATGTGTGCCGCCATGGAATCCATGGGCCTGGAAATCGAAGTGCATCACCACGAAGTGGGTACCGCTGGCCAGTGTGAGATCGGTGTTGGCGCCAACACCCTGACCCGCAAGGCTGACGAAGTGCAGATCCTGAAGTACTGCGTGCATAACGTGGCCCATGCCTACGGCAAGACCGCCACCTTCATGCCCAAGCCGGTGGTTGGCGATAACGGTTCCGGCATGCACGTACACATGTCCCTGAACAAGGATGGCAAGAACCTGTTCGCTGGTGACGGCTATGCCGGTCTGAGCGAAATGGCCATCTACTACATTGGCGGTATCATCAAGCACGCCAAGGCCATCAACGCTTTCACCAACAGCTCCACCAACAGCTACAAGCGCCTGGTGCCGGGCTTTGAAGCACCGGTCATGCTGGCCTACTCGGCCCGTAACCGTTCCGCTTCCATCCGCATCCCCTACGTGAGCAGCCCGAAAGCCCGTCGTATCGAGGTACGTTTCCCGGATCCGTCCGCCAACCCGTACCTGGCTTTCGCGGCCCTGATGATGGCCGGCCTGGACGGCATCCAGAACAAGATCCACCCGGGCGATGCCATGGACAAGGACCTGTACGACCTGCCGAAGGAAGAGGCGCTGGAAATTCCCACCGTGGCCGAAACCTTCCAGGAAGCCCTGGACTGCCTGGCGGAAGACCACGAGTTCCTGACCCGTGGCGGCGTGTTCACCGAAGACATGATCAACGGCTACATTGACCTGAAGCGCGGCGAAGTAGAGCGCCTGAACATGACCACCCACCCGGTTGAGTTCGAGCTGTACTACTCCTGCTAAGACCGGTGAGGTCTGAGCGCTGCTTCGCGCAGTAGTGACGACTCAAAGCCCCGCCATGCGCGGGGCTTTTTTTGTGACTTTTACCTCACCGTAACCTAAGGCGACGGATGCTCCATTGCATTGCATCCCGCGTCTGCCGATAATCCGGCCATGGTCCACAGAAAGGTCCCGGATATGAAAGCTCAGTTCCTGATTGCTGCCGTCGCAACGGCATTTCTTTCCCTGCCGGCCCAGGCCGAGGTCTATCGCCAGGTAGACAAGGATGGCAACGTTACCTTCACCGATGACCCCCAGGGCAAGGCCGAGCGATTGGACGTCAAGCCGGTGACCACCATCACAATGCCCAAGCCGGAAACCGTCAGGAAGCAAATGAAGGAAGACGACGGTGAAATCGGCGACCAGGATGCCTATGACTCCGTAACCTTCCTGGCTCCTAATGACGACGAGGCTTTCCACAGCGGCAGCGGTAATGTGCAATTCCAGGTTGCCAGTGACCCGGCCCTTCGCAGGGGGCACCGCTTCGAGATCACCCTCGATGGCCAGCCTGTGGGGCAGACCAGCTCCGGAACTGTCTCGGTCAGCAACGTTTTCCGTGGCACTCACAAGGCCGGTGTAAACGTGATTAACGCCGAGGGCGAGCGGGTGTTCACCGGCGACTCCATCACCTTTACCATCCATCGTCCCTCCGTTCTGAACTGACACATCGGCTTGCGCGGTTTTCCATCCAGCCGGACAGCCGCGCGAAACCTCCGCCAGACCTCCTCTGCCCTCCTCCAGGCACACCCCTTAAAACCCATCTTTTGCACCATTTTAGTGCGCCTGCACCATTTAGAGACCATACTCTGGTCAGGGACAGGGCGTTCCGTGCAACGGACCTTGTCAGCAGGGCCCTGAACGCACCGGGTCTTTCTTCCGCCCTGAGCGCCCTTGCCCGCAAATAGCGCATTCTGGGCGCCTGTTCGGCAATAAACTGCGATGCTATCTCAGTTCTGGCTCAATTCTGGATCGGTTTTTGCAATTTAACTGGGTGACAGCCGGGGGAATGCAGGCGAAAGGTTTCGCAGAACCAGGCAGAGACAAAGTATGGCCGACAGACAGGGCTGACAGCCGAGCGAAAAATGGCGCAGGGTTCAGCGACTGAGGGAGCTACATGGCAGCGGTTACGGACTACAAAAGCATTCTCGATAACCTCACCACGGCGGTGATCGTGGTGGACAGCAGTCTGCGGATCGATTACCTGAACCCGGCTGCCGAGAGCATGCTGGAAACCAGCCTGTCGCGAGTGCGGGGACTTCGATTGGCCGGGCTGCTACTGGAAACAGACCAGTCCCTTGACACCCTGCAGACGGCCGTCGAAACCGGGCAGACCTATACCCGTCGGGAGGCCGAGTTCCTGCTGGCCACCGGGAACCGGCTGACCGTGGATTATTCCGTGACCCCTTTTGGTGCAGGCCCGGACCGGTTGCTCCTCGAAATCCAGCCCCGTGACCGCCTGATACGCATAAGCCGGGAGGAAGACCTGCTGACCCAGCAAGAGGCCACTCGCATACTGGTACGGGGCATGGCCCACGAAATCAAGAATCCGCTGGGGGGCATCCGCGGCGCTGCCCAGTTACTGGACCGGGAGCTCTCTGACGCCGGCCAGAAAGAATACACCCAGGTGATCATCGACGAGGCGGACCGCCTGCGCAGCCTGGTGGACCGGATGCTGGGCCCGAACCGGGCACTGCGACTGGCGCCCACCAATATCCATGAAGTACTGGAGCGGGTACGCACCCTGCTGGAGGCCGAGAGCCGCGGTCGCCTGACCTTCCGCCGCGATTACGATGTGAGCCTGCCGGAGTTTCCCGGCGACAAGGAACAGCTGATACAGGCATTCCTCAACATTGCCCGCAATGCCATGGAAGCTGCCTTCGAGTACCATGGTGGCCCCTGCAGTGATGAGCCGCCCACGATTACCTTCCGAACCCGGGTACTGCGCCAGTTCACCATCGGCCAGAAGCGCCACCGACTGGTGTGCCGCGTCGACATTATTGATAACGGGCCGGGGATTCCCCCGGACCTGCTCCAGAACATCTTCTACCCCATGATCAGTGGCCGGGCGAGTGGCACCGGCCTCGGACTGTCCATTACCCAGAGCATTATCGGACAGCACCGTGGGCTGGTTGAGTGTGAGAGCGAGCCCGGCAAGACCGACTTTATTATCTTTCTGCCGCTGGAGGAGACCTCGTGATGAGTCAACCGGCAAACGTCTGGATCATCGATGATGATCGCAGCATCCGATGGGTGCTGGAACGCGCCCTGACCCAGGCCGGGATGGCGCCCCGGGTATTCGAAAACGGCGATAGTGTCATGATGCGCCTGGAACATGAGGAACCGGACGCCATTATCAGCGATATCCGCATGCCCGGCATTGACGGCATCGCACTGCTCACCAGGATCGTCGAGCAGCACCCGGACGTACCCGTGATCATCATGACCGCACACTCGGACCTGGAGAGTGCGGTCACCAGTTACCAGAGTGGTGCCTTCGAGTACCTGCCCAAGCCCTTCGATGTGGATGACGCCGTGGCACTGGTCAAGCGCGCGGTCGCCCACAGCCACGAACGCCGCGCCACTTCAGAGCCCAGCACCGAGTCACCTCACCGTAACGCGGAGATCATCGGCGAAGCCCCGGCCATGCAGGAAGTTTTCCGGGCCATTGGTCGACTCTCCCACTCCAACATCACCGTTCTGATCAACGGTGAGAGCGGCACCGGCAAGGAGCTGGTGGCCCAGGCCCTGCACAACCACAGCCCCAGGGCCACCCATCCGTTCATTGCCCTGAACATGGCTGCCATTCCCAAGGACCTGATCGAGTCAGAACTGTTTGGCCACGAGAAAGGTGCGTTCACCGGAGCCGGTGCTGCCCGCCAGGGCCGCTTCGAACAGGCCAACGGTGGCACCCTGTTCCTGGACGAGATCGGCGACATGCCCGCTGACACCCAGACCCGGCTGTTACGGGTACTCGCTGACGGGGAGTTCTACCGGGTTGGCGGCACAACCCCTATCAAGGTGGATGTGCGTATCATTGCGGCCACCCACCAGGACCTGGAAAAACTGGTCGAGGCAGGCAGCTTCCGGGAAGACCTTTTCCACCGCCTGAACGTGATCCGCGTACACCTGCCCAAGCTGGCCGAGCGCCGGGAAGATATCCCACGGCTGATGCAGCACTTCCTCAAGCGGGCAGCGAAGGAGCTGTCTGTGGAGCCGAAGCTGTTACGCCCGGAAGCCGAGGAATACCTCACCACCCTGCCCTGGCCCGGCAACGTCCGCCAGTTGGAGAATACCTGCCGCTGGCTGACGGTGATGGCCAGTGGCCGCGAGGTTCACATCGATGACCTGCCCCCGGAGCTGATGCAGCAGGCGGAAACCCCGGCTACCGGCCAGACCTGGCAGGAAGGCCTGCGCAACTGGGCCGAGAACGAACTGCGCCGGGGCAAGAAGGGCATCCTGGACACGGCGGTGCCCGAGTTCGAGAAGATCATGATCGAAACCGCCCTCAAGCACACCGGCGGCCGCCGGCGGGACGCGTCGATCCTGCTGGGCTGGGGAAGGAATACCCTGACCCGGAAGATCAATGAACTGGGAATGGACCATCCGGAGGTGGAGGAGCACTGACGTAAACGCCGAAGCCTGTCCAGTTGGAAGTCTCCAGCAAGTTTAAAACCAAGAGTCCTGACCAATCAGTTACGAAAAAGCCTCCAACTGTGGAGGCTTTACCGGTACCAGCTTAAATTCCCTGCCTGGGCGGATTAGAACGGAATATCGTCGTCAAAATCGTCCACCGGCTCGGGCATATTACCCTGGCCACCGGCCGGCTGATTATAGCCACCGCCTTGCTGACTACCCTGCTGACCGTAATTGCCCTGGGCCGGCTGCTGATTCTGCTGGGGTTGCGGCTGGGGACGACCCTGCGGCGCGCCCTGGTCCATGCCACCACCGGCAGAGCGGCTGTCCAGCATCTGCATCTGGCCATTAATGTCCACTACCACTTCGGTGGTGTAGCGGTCCTGGCCGTCCTGACCCTGCCATTTGCGGGTCTGCAGTTTGCCTTCGATATAAACCTTGGAACCCTTGCGCAGGTACTGACCAGCCACTTCGGCGATCTTGCCGAACATGACGATGCGGTGCCATTCAGTCTTGGGCACCATCTGACCGGTCTGGCGGTCCTTGTAGCTTTCATCGGTGGCCAGGTTCAGGTTTACTACCGCATTGCCGTTCGGCGTGTAGCGGGTCTCCGGGTCCTGCCCCAGGTTGCCGATCAGAATGACCTTGTTAACACCTCGTGCCATGTTTCACCCCTGCTCTGTCTCTGTTCATGTCTGACGCTCCTTCGTCAGCGTCTGTTGGGTCTAACTCTACCACGTGTCCACCCCGGTCACGATAGCGGGGCGCCGGCATGGTGACGGCCACCACAAGCCAGGCCAGCAGCACCAGCACCATCAGCCCGAAAACCCCATCGGCACCACCCCAGCCGGCCAGCACTCCGCCCGCGGCACCACCGAGAAAGGCGCCGAAGAACTGTGAGGTGGAATACACCCCCATAGCCGTACCCCTGGCCCCCGCGGGTGACTCCTTGCTGATCAGCGACGGCAGACTTGCCTCAAGGAGGTTGAATGCCATAAAAAAGAAGAACAGCCCGAACCAGGCCGTCGTCAGGGAGGCAGACCACTGCCAGAGCGCTACCGTAGCCAGTGCAAGCAAGGCAACCGCTCCGCAGAGAATCACTTTCATCTGCTGTTTTTTCTCACCGATGATGATGAAGGGCACCATGGCAAAGAAGGAGGTCACCATCACCGTCAGGTAGAACCACCACATATCACCCTGGGGAAGCCCCAACCGGTCAGACAACAAAAGCGGAACCTGGATAAACAGCGCTGTTAGCGCCAGGTGCAGCGCAAAAATACCGAAATCAAGGCGCAGCAGACGCTGATCTGCCAGCACCTGGCCCAGCATGGCCCGGGCGGGCAGATGCTCTCCTTCAGTAACCATGGCCGGTGGGTTAGGCACCAGTTTCCAGACGATAACCATGGCCACAAGCGCCAACACTGCTGTGAGCCCGAAAATGCCGGATAAGCCGGCCCACTGCCCCAGCAGTGGCCCGATGATCAGTGACAGGGAAAATGACAGGCCAATGGTGACCCCGATGCTGGCCATGGCCTTGGTGCGCTGCTCCGCCCGGGTAAGATCGCTTACCAGGGCCATCAATACGCTGGCGATAGCGCCAGCCCCTTGCAGCGCCCGCCCGGCGATAACGCCGTGGATATGATCCGAAGCCGCCGCCAGCAAACTGCCCGCTGCAAATATCACCAATCCGATATAGATAAGCCGCTTGCGTCCGAGACGGTCCGACAGGGCGCCAAACGGTACCTGTAAACAGGCCTGTGTAAGCCCGTAGACACCGATGGCCAGGCCGATCAGGGCTGGCGTTGCGCCATTCAGTTCCGGCCCCAGCAGGGCAAAAACCGGCAGCACCATGAACAGGCCCAGCATGCGCATGGCGTAGACGGAGGCAAGTGCGGCAACGGCGCGGCGTTCCGAATAGTTCATCTTCAGGTCACGGTCTGGTTCAAAGCCGCCAAGTCTAACAGATTAGGGACGTGAAATTATCGCTGGAAAGAACATGACTCACAGGAACCTGTGTTAATCGGTTGCTACAAGCCTGCCGTAATTGACATCGGTTCACTGTATCTTGCCGTACAGTTTGCTTACAATTCGTCCACCTTTTCACTACAGGAAGTTTGTTTATGGATCTGGCGACTCTGATCGGCCTGGTCGGCGGTGCGGTCATCATCGGTGCCGCAATTGTTCTCGGGGCCTCGTCAGAGGTTTTTTTCAATGTCCCGTCGGTGCTGATCGTCGTGTTGGGCAGTCTCACGGTAGTGCTGGCCAAGTTCAGCTTCAGTCAGTATTTTGGGGCCCTGAAGGCGGCTGGTCGGGCATTTTCCTTCAAACTGCCGGACACCCAAGAGCTGATCGAAGAGTTGGTGGACATCGCCAACATTGCCCGCAAACAGGGCGTGCTGAACCTGGAGGGACGTGAAGCCAGTTCCGACTACCTGGCCCAGGGCATCCAGCACCTCGTGGATGGGCAGCAGGCAGACGTCATCAACGAACTCCTGACCAAGGAACGCCTGCTGACCATCGACCGCAATCGCTGGGGCGCCAAGGTATTCAGGGCGTTTGCCGATGTTGCACCGGCCATGGGCATGATTGGCACCATTGTCGGCCTGGTGCAGATGCTCTCCAACATGGAAGACCCCAAGACCATCGGGCCAGCAATGGCTGTCGCCCTGCTGACCACCCTCTATGGGGCCATGATCGCCACCATGGTGGCCAACCCGATTGCCGACAAACTGGAACTCAGGCTCACCGAAGAGGCCCGCATGCAGTCACTGATCTCGGATGCACTGGTGGCGATCCAGCAGGGCCAGAACCCGCGAGTTATCGAACAGTTGTTGTCCAGCTACCTGCCACCGGCCAAGCGCGAGATGGTGGCAGAGAGCGGAGCCTGAGTTCATGGATCAGTTGCCGGAAGAAGAATCCACGGGCACGCCCGCCTGGGTGGTCACGTTTGCCGACCTGATGTCGTTGCTGATGTGCTTCTTCGTGCTGTTGCTCTCGTTTTCCGAGATTGACGCCATGAAGTTCAAGCAGATCGCACAGGAAATGGCCAAGGCCTTCGGCGTGCAACGGGAAATACCGGCCGTGGAAATCCCCCAGGGGACCAGCCCGGTCTTCCAGCATTTCACCCCCGGCAAACCCGAGCCAACAGACCTTGATGAAATCCGCCAGTCCATGCCCCAAAAGGACCCCTTTCTCGACCGGGACCCCGCCACCGAACCTGGCGAACAAACTGATGATCAGAAGGTCAATGACTACGCAGACCTGCTGAAAAACGCGCTGTATGAGGAAATCACGTCGGGCCAACTGGACGTCCGTGCCGAGCCTGGCAAACGACAGATCGTTATGAGAATCGAGGAGCGAGGCTCGTTTCCGTCTGGGTCCGCCGAGCTGACCTTCGCCCTGGTGGACCTGCTTTACCGCATGGGTAAGGTTCTCACTGAGATACCCGGCGACCTGACCGTGGAAGGCCACACCGATAACATTCCGATCAGCAGTGGCCGCTACCAGTCTAACTGGAACCTATCTGCAGACCGGGCCGCAGCGGTCGCCAACGCGTTGATCGAGGCCGGGCCCCTGGATGAGGACCGCTTTCGCGTAATGGGCCTGGCCTCAACCCGCCCCCGCCAACCCAACTCGACGCCGGAAAACCGGGCACTGAACCGGCGCGTGGAAATCATCGTGGACCTGTCGGACGACCCGTCTGAAACCCCCACCACCCTGGAGGAATTACCCCCCGACATTCTGCTGGACGCGGGGGACGCACCTCGGGAAACCCTGACATGGTAATCCCCGGCCCTGGCCCCAGATAAGGTCCAGTAAGGTTGGCCACAGACCCGAAGCCGTTATACTGGCGTATTTTCCGGGACAAATCCGGGCTGCCGGCCCGCCCCGACTCGCCGGTCAAAACCGAAATCGCCAGAGGAGCACTATGGAGACCATCCAGGTCAAAGGCGCGCGTACGCACAACCTGAAGAATATCGATGTGGAGCTGCCCCGGGACAAGCTGATTGTCATTACCGGGCTGTCCGGGTCCGGCAAGTCCTCCCTGGCGTTCGACACCCTCTACGCGGAAGGCCAGCGGCGCTATGTGGAGTCGCTCTCCACCTATGCCCGCCAGTTCCTTTCTATGATGGAGAAGCCCGATGTGGACCACATCGAGGGTCTGTCACCGGCCATCTCCATCGAGCAGAAGTCCACTTCCCACAATCCGCGTTCCACCGTGGGCACCATCACCGAGATCTACGATTACCTGCGCCTGCTGTTCGCCCGTGCCGGCGAGCCCCGCTGCCCGGACCACGGCCAGCCGCTCGAAGCCCAGACCGTCAGCCAGATGGTGGACCAGGTGCTGGCCATGCCCGAAGGCAGCAAGCTGATGATCGTGGCGCCGGTCATCCGTGACCGCAAGGGTGAGCACCTGCAGGTGATCGACACCATGCGCAGTCAGGGCTTTATCCGCCTGCGGGTGGACGGCTACGTCTACGACATCGATGATGTGCCGCCGCTGGACAAGAAAAAGAAGCACGCCATCGATGTGGTGGTGGATCGCTTCAAGGTGAAGGAAGGACTGGAGCAGCGGCTGGCCGAGAGCTTCGAGACCGCCCTGGAGCTGGCCGATGGCATTGCCCTGGTAGCGGACATGGACGGCAAGGCCGAGGACATCACCTTCTCCGCCCGCTATGCCTGTACCCAGTGTGGCTACGCCCTGAGCGAACTGGAACCCCGTATCTTCTCCTTCAACAACCCGGCCGGTGCGTGCCCGACCTGTGATGGTCTTGGCGTGCGCCAGTTCTTTGATCCGGAGAAGGTGGTACACAACCCTGCCGCGACCCTCGCCGAAGGCGCTATCCGGGGCTGGGATCGACGTGCCGTGTACTACTTCCAGATGCTTACCAGTGTGGCCGAGCACTATGGTTTTGACCTGGATACGCCTTTCGCGGACTTGCCGGAAGACTTCCAGAACGTCGTACTCTATGGTTCCGGTACGGAGGATATTCCGTTCCGCTACGTGAATTCCCGGGGCCACATCATGCAGAAGGAGCATCCCTTCGAGGGCGTGCTGCCAAACCTGGAACGCCGCTACCGGGAAACCGAGTCCCAGAGCATGCGGGAAGAGCTGGCCCGGCACCTGAGCACCCAGCCCTGCAAGGACTGTGGCGGCTCCCGCCTGCGACGCAGTGCCCGCCATGTGTTCATCGACGAGCATAACCTGCCTGACATCACCTATATGCCGGTGGGCGATGCCTTCACCTATTTCCACGGCCTGGAACTGCCGGGCCGCAAGGGCGAGATCGCGGAGAAGATCCTCAAGGAGGTCCGCCAGCGACTGCAGTTCCTGGTCAATGTGGGGCTGGAATACCTGACCCTGGAGCGCAGCGCCGACACCCTCTCCGGAGGCGAGGCCCAACGTATTCGTCTGGCCAGCCAGATCGGCGCCGGCCTGGTGGGCGTCATGTACATCCTGGATGAGCCCTCCATTGGCCTGCACCAGCGGGACAACGACCGCCTGCTGGCGACCCTCACCCATCTGCGGGACCTGGGCAATACCGTCATCGTGGTGGAGCACGATGAGGACGCCATCCGCGCCGCCGACCACGTGCTGGATATCGGCCCTGGCGCTGGCGTTCATGGCGGCCATGTGGTGGCCCAGGGCACCCCGGCGGATATCATCGGCAACGAAAACTCCCTCACCGGGCAATACCTGAGCGGAGCCAGGGAAATTGCCGTGCCCGCCAACCGCAACAAGGGCAACGGCAACACCCTGACCCTCACCGGCGCCACCGGCAACAATCTCAAATCCGTGGACCTGGAGTTACCCCTGGGGGTGATGACCTGTATCACCGGCGTTTCCGGCTCCGGCAAGTCCACCCTGATCAATGGCACCCTCTACCCGGTGGCGGCCACAAAACTGAACAAGGCCACCAGCCTGACCCACGGACCCTACAAATCCCTGGAGGGACTTGATCACCTGGACAAGGTGATCGACATTGACCAGAGCCCTATCGGCCGCACACCAAGGTCCAATCCGGCTACCTATACCGGCATCTTTACCCCCATCCGGGAGCTGTTCGCCGGCACCCAGGAAGCCCGCAGCCGGGGCTACAAACCCGGGCGCTTCAGCTTCAACGTCAAGGGCGGCCGCTGCGAGGCCTGCCAGGGCGACGGCATGATCAAGGTCGAGATGCACTTCCTGCCGGATATCTACGTGCCCTGTGATGTGTGCAAGGGCAAGCGCTATAACCGGGAGACCCTGGAAGTGCGCTACAAGGGCAGGAACATCAACGAGGTGTTGCAGATGACGGTGGAAGAAGCCCGGGAGTTCTTCGACCCGGTGCCCTTCCTCGCCCGTAAGCTGCAAACACTGATGGACGTGGGCCTGTCCTACATCCGCCTGGGCCAGAGTGCTATCACCCTGTCTGGTGGCGAGGCCCAGCGCGTCAAGCTGGCCCGGGAGCTGTCAAAACGGGATACCGGCAAGACCCTGTACATCCTGGACGAGCCCACCACAGGCCTGCACTTCTACGATATCCAGCAATTGCTGACGGTACTGCAACGCCTGCGGGACCACGGCAATACCATTGTGGTCATCGAGCACAACCTGGATGTCATCAAGACTGCCGACTGGATCATCGACCTGGGGCCGGAAGGCGGCTCCGGCGGAGGAGAGATTATTGCGGAGGGAACGCCGGAAGAAGTTGCGAATAACAAGCGCTCCCATACCGGCCGGTACCTGGAACCGCTTCTCCGATAAACCACTGCCCTGCCAGGTTCTGGCTCCGCCCTGGCAGGGCCGGGGAACGGCCAGTCGCCCCCCCGTGGACGCTTCAGGAAAGACCCGGGGCTACCCTTCTGCCACGTTCGTTGTGGCCAGTACCTGGGAGCGAAGGTAATAATCCATCAATCGATGATATTCCTCGGCCCATCCAGCATCGAATGGCCGGTTCTCTTCAGGCTGCTGTTGGTTGAGCAGGGGATTATCTTCATGCCAGGGATAATACAGCCCGGAGCTGTCGTTGCTGAACGCTCCATGCTCATTGATACTGCGCTTCAGGTTGAACCCCACGTTACTGACGCCGTCCGGGTCCAGCAGGTTTTCGCCACCAAGGGTAATATAGTCACGGTCTGACAGGCTGAAATGATACAGCGTGGGGAAAATATCCCGGTGCGACCCGATGCGCATCGGGTCATACCTGTGTGACGTATTTTCAAGGACCGGGTCCGGCACGTGCAGGAAGAATGGCACCGCATAGGTAAGACCATATTCCGTGGGTTCATCTGTACTCAGATTCCGCACGCGGTGATCGCCGGTTACCGCAATAATGGTCTTGTCACCCAGCGTCGCTGACTGTTTGATACGCTCCATGAACTGGCCCAACGCATCAGAGGCGTACTGAAAAGTCTCAAGGAGCACCCTCGCCTGCTCGCCTTCATACTCGGCCCTGGCGGCAAACCGGTGGCTGATTTTTGTCGGCCCGGGTTCATAGTTTTCCGGCACCTTGTACGGCGAATGATTGGTGATGGTCATGATAAAAAGCAGGGTCGGTTTATCCGCCTCTTCCATTACCTTGTTGGCAAACTGGAACAGAAAGCCGTCGGGCACGCCCCAGGTACCCGAATATTCAGCCGCCTCCGGAATCGCCTCGATAATGTCATTTTCATCATAGACACGGTCAAATCCCTGGACAGGGAGGTAGTTGGCCAGGTTACGCCACATGCCATTTCCACCGTACAGGAACGCCACTTCATACCCTGCCTGCTTGTAGGGCAGCACAGCGGACCCTGGCAACGGGGTATTCTGGACCGAGGAATGACTGATGGTCGCCACCGGACTGTGAAACAAGGTCATTACAATGCTGTCGATCGTCCCGGAAGTGCCTGCCAAAAAGCGCTGGAAAAGAAAACCGTCGTCGAAATGCGGTCGAAGGCTTCCCAGCAGGTCGTTACCTGGGGGATCGTCTTCCACCATAATATTCATGCCCATGCCCTCCATCATGGCGACAACCACATGGGGCGGGTTCTGATGAAGGTAAGTGTTTTCGGGCGTGTGGTAAACCGGGGTCGGCTGACCGAGCACTTTCTCCATCTGGGATTTCAGTGCGGCCTCAGCAACCGGCTCGAAGCGCCGCTGTTTGTTGTAATCAGAGGTCGCCCAGTCCAGTGCCATGAAGACATTCGGGGTGATCATATTCAGCGGTTTGTACTGGGAAACGCTGGCGTGATAGCGCTTGAGGGGGTGGTTATCAAGGGTTCCACGCGCTGTCACAAAGGTGGAAAGGAAAATAGCGACGACCGCCAGCGATGTAACGCTCCAGTGCCAATAGGCTCTCGGGTTTATTCGCCCCATCGGACTGTGGAGGAACCAACGGGAGGTCAGGTACGCCAGCGCACCGACAATGAACGCCACCAGGAAACCACGTACCACCGGGTAGTCTTCCCAGATATTGACAAGCACGGCGGCGGAGTCGTCTTCCCATAGCCCGAAAACAAACAGGTCGATATAGGTGCCATAGGTCGTGTAGTAATAGAAATTGCATATACACCCGACCACATAGAGTGCCGTTACAACCGTATGGTAGCCGACCGCAAACCTTAGCCAGCGCTGGTAAGCGCCATGAAACGCGGCGGCAACAAGACCGCTCAACAAAAGGGGTGAATAGACAATCGCGGTGACCTTGGCATCAAAACGCCCGCCAACAAAGAAAGCCCTCCAGATATCATCATCAACCCCCGTTTCTGGCAATACGCCCTGTATGTGCATAAAAAACAGGTAGCGCGAAACCAGCAGTATGCTGAAGGAAAACAGAAAGCACTTGAATAGGAGCAATGACAGCTGACGAAAGCGGGATTGATATTTCATCTTGGGAAATGGCAACACGTACTGAGGGTCAGGAAATCAAAACTGGCTCGACCGGAGACTTCCGCATGGTAACGGACGTCGAACACCGAGACGGCTGGCATGACAAGCACGCACGCCTGAACCAATCTATAGGAAGCGACTATTTTATCGCGGGGAGATGTTGGCTACCACAACAATATGACAACTTGGTGTCATTTTGATGCTGTTTTTGTTGTCTGGGAGCGAAGTTTTGCAGGAATTGACATTCAGGAAAGACACCTGCCCCTTCCATCAGCACTGACGGGAGGAGCAGGTTAAAGGTAAGCCAGGAACTGGTCGGAGCAGACCCGTTAGTGCATCAGGGTATAAAGCTTCCGCCGATAGGTGCGCACATCCGGATTGTTGTTCCCCAGCTTTTCAAACAGCTCCACCAGGGAGGTCTTGGCAATACCGTCCTTGTAACCGGGGTTGGTCTGCATCAGGCGAATCAGCAGGTCCATGGCCTCGGCGTTGCGGTCGTTCAGTGCGTATTGCATGGAGAGCTGGTGCATGGCGTCCGGGTCGTTCGGGTCCTGCTCCAGGGCCATTTCCAGGTCCTTGATGGGGGGCAGCTCGCCAGCCTGCCGGAGGATCTTCAGGCGCGCCGCCAGCTGCTTCGCCTTGGGTTGCAGTTTCTCTTCCGGGGGCAGGCTTTCCAGTACCTGTTCGGCCGTGTCCAGGTCGCCCTGCTCTGCCTTGATCTGGGCCAGGTCGATCAGCACTTTCAGGTCGTCGGGGTTTTGCTGATTGAGCTGACTGAAGATTGCCAGTGCGCCATCCAGGTCCCCCTCCTCCCAGAGGCGATGGGCCTGATCGAAGGGCGCTTCCTGATCCTCGGCCTTTTCCACGTGGGGCTCAAGTAATTTGCGCACTTCCCCTTCCGGCAGGGCACTATTGAAACCATCCACCGCCTGGCCGTTCTTGACCAGGATCACGGTGGGCAGGCTGCGTACGCCAAGGCTGGCGGTGAGCTGTTGTTGCTCGTCCGCATTGACCTTCGCCAACAGGAAGCCACCGTTATATTCCGCAACCAGTTTTTCCAGGATCGGCATCAGCTGTTTGCAAGGGGCGCACCAGTCCGCCCACACGTCCACCAGGATCGGGGTGGTAGCGGACGCATCCATGACCTTTTCCTGGAAGTTGTCGATGGTGGCTTCAAAGATGAACGGCGAATTGCTCATGGGTCGGGTACCTGTCCTGATCCGGTTAGAAGGTTCGAAAATCTAAGACCTACATGGTGCCTGAGCCGGCAAATTCAAGACAATGCGCTAAAGCCTTGAATTCCAGATCGGCGCCGCTACATAGGACGGATAAGCGTACCCGGATGCCGGTTGGCACAGGTCCACCGGCCATCTGCCATAGAAACTATGAGGACACCATGGCCGACGAAGATCGTAACGATGCACCGGAACAGGAAGACATCACCGAATACATCGGCGCAGAAGAGAACAAAGGCAAGGGCCTGATCCTGCCCGGGGAGGCCCGGCCACGGCGCATGTATGTCATTCCGGTGTCCAACCGGCCGTTCTTCCCGGCCCAGGTACAGCCGGTCATGGTGAACCAGGACCCCTGGCAGGAGACCCTCAAGCGGGTGGGCGACACCGACCACCACATGCTGGGCATCTGTTACGTGGAAGATCCGGACCCGGAGCGTAATATCCCCGGTAGCGAGGAGCTGGAGACCATGGGTTGCGCAGTGCGGGTTCACCACGCCCAGGAGGACAGTGGCAAGGTCCAGTTTATCGCCCAGGGCCTGGCACGCTTCCGCATCACCCAGTGGCTGCGCCGCAAGCCCCCCTACCTGGTGGAGGTGGAGTACCCGGAAGAACCGGAGGAACCCGCGGACGAGTTAAAGGCCTATACCCTGGCCATTATCAGCGCCATCAAGGAACTGCTGCGCTCCAACCCGTTGTATGGCGAAGATGTGAAACAGTACCTGTCCCGTTTCGGACCGGAGGACAGCTCTCCACTCGCCGACTTCGGCGCCTCCATGACCAGCGCGCCGGGTCGTGAGCTGCAGGATGTGCTGGATACGGTGCCCCTGCTCCGTCGCATGGAAAAGGTATTGATGTTGATGCGCAAGGAGCAGGAAGTCGCCCGCCTGCAGGCGGAAATCAACGAGGAAGTGAACGACAAGGTACAGAAGCACCAGCGGGAGTTCTTCCTGCGGGAGCAGCTCAAGGTCATCCAGCGGGAAC
>Ga0098066_1000202_pt1 | contig 21375 bp, 15 predicted proteins | sample 25BtaG_FD_76332 | JGI IMG/M metagenome (GOLD analysis project Ga0098066, IMG submission 76332) | Marine viral communities from Cariaco Basin, Caribbean Sea - 25B_WHOI_OMZ_CsCl | ecosystem: Environmental > Aquatic > Marine > Oceanic | place: Caribbean Sea: Cariaco Basin | collected 2014-11-08
CACCACCGCCGAGGTGGTCCGCGGTGCACGCCTGGCACAGGACGCAGGTGTTGCCCTGGAGGAAATCGAAAACGTATCCATGAGCCTGGCGGAGCTGATCCAGAACATCTCCAACGCTGCACGCCAGCAGGCGTCGTCGGCGGCGCACATTTCCAACACCATGAACGTCATCCAGGAAATCACCTCCCAGACGTCTTCCGGTACCAACGCTACCGCGCGGTCTATCGGAAACCTGGCCGAGATGGCTTCCGAGCTGCGGTCTTCGGTTGCCGGCTTTACCCTGCCGGAAGAAGACCAGGTCGATACCATGGAGCGCGAAGAAGACAACGTACCGGTGGTCAGCTGACCACCGTTGCCAGGGGCGATGAGGGTTTATGGCTGAAGCACCCCGCAACCTGTCACCCGGCTCCGAACACTGGGCGCTGCGCCCGCTCCCTGACATGGACGAGGCGCAGTTCCACCAGTGGAAAACCCTGCTGGAACACCGAACCGGCATGGCCCTGGCCCCTGAGCGCAAGTCCTTCCTGGAGACCAACATCGGTATCCGCATGCGGGAGATCGGATGCGGCAGTTTCCAGGCCTATTACGAAAAGATTGTGGCCGGACCGGAAGCCGTCGTGGAATGGTCCACCCTGGTGGACCGGCTTACCGTCCAGGAAACCAGGTTTTTCCGGGATGGGGATGCGTTCCGGCTGGTGTCAGACTATGTGATGACCCGGCCACGGGAGCAACTGCGACATCGCCCGCTTGAGGCGTGGAGCGTGGGCTGCTCCACCGGCGAGGAAGCCTATACCCTGGCGATCCTGCTGAACGAGTGTATGACGCAGCTAAAGCTGCCACCACTGTACGGAGTGACCGGTTCTGACATCAGCAAGCCGGCCCTGGACAAGGCGCAGCAGGGGCTTTTCAACCCCAGGCGCCTGAACGGCATGGATGACAGCCTCCGTCAGCGGTATTTCCGGGCAGGAGCCCGTAACAGTGCGGAAATTGCAGAAAGCATTCGCGAGCGTGTCTGTTTCACCCGGCTTAATGTGCTGGACCTGAAGCGGGCCCCCATGCACGGGATGAACATCATTTTCTGCCAGAACCTGCTGATCTATTTCCGTCGCTGGCGACGGCGGGAGATCGTGACAAGGCTGGCGGAACACCTGGCCCCTGGCGGCCTGTTGGTGCTGGGGCAGGGTGAGATCACCGGCTGGCAACCGCCGGGAATGCAGCGGGTTCCCTCGGAACATGTGCTGGCGTGGATTCGCCGCCAGTCAGACGACGAATAACCGGAGTGGTTATGGGCAACAACCATGACAGTATCGCCCTGGACTGGGTTCGTGGCGAAATAGAACAAACACTGACGCAGAGCCAGCAGGCGCTTGAAGCCTATGTCGAGAACCGTGAAGACACGGCGCGCCTGCGCTTCTGTCTCAATTACCTGCACCAGGTAAACGGCACCCTCCAGATGGTCGAGCTGCAGGGTGCCGCCCTGCTCACCGAGGAAATGGAAAAACTCACCCAGAGCGTGCTCAAGGGTGAGGTGGTCGACACCGACCAGGCCCTGGACAGCCTGATGGAGGCCATTCTCCGCCTGCCTCGCTACCTGGAAGGACTTCGCAGCAGCGCTGACGACCTGCCCCTGACCCTCCTGCCCCTGCTCAACGACCTGCGGGCTGCGCGCGGGGAGGGTCTGCTTTCCGATCTGTCACTGTTCCGGCCAGACATGGCCCAGGCCCGCTTCGAGGCCTCGCCCAGGGTTGCCCGCCTGCTGCAGGACCCGAAGATCCTGGCAAACGTCGGCAAGCTGGGACAGATGTTCCACCGTGCCGTAAACAGCATTGTCCCGGGCAAGGACAACAACGCTCAGTACGACAACCTGCAAAAGGTGATCCAGCGCCTGGTCAAGCTGTGCACCGGCACACCCCGTGAGCAACTGTGGCGCGCCACCGGCGGCTTTATCGAGACGCTTGAGCAGAATATCAACGAGCTGACACCGGCCACCCACGCCCTGCTCAAGGAGCTGGACGACGAGATAGATCGTCTGACCCGGGAGCCAGACGACATCCTGCGTCAGCCAGTTCCGGAAACCCTGTTCCGCAACCTGCTCTACTACATAGCCCAGGCCCACGAAGCCACGTCTCCCTATATTTCAGACATTCGCGACCGCTACGGCCTTGAGCAAGCCATGCCCACAGGCGGCAGCTTTGACAGCAGCAGCGGCCCGGGCCGGGAAGCTATTCACTCAGTCGTGCTGGCGCTGAACGAGGAAGTTGCCCGCCTGAAGGACCAGCTCGACTTGTTCGTGCGCGATCAGAGCCGCCAGAACCAGGATCTCGAAGAACTGTTGCCGGGCCTTCGCCAGGTAGCCAATACCCTCGCCGTGCTCGGCCTGGGTAACCCACGCCGTATCATCGGTGAACAACTCGATGTAGTGGACAAGCTCCTTGGCCAGAGTGACACCGTGGATGATGGCACCCTGCTGGACATCGCAGGGGCGCTGCTCTATGTCGAAGCCACCCTGTCCGGTATTGACCGGGACCGCCACCTGGCCCCGGACGGCGAAACCAGCAGCGAAGAAGACGAGTCAACCGGCCCCGGCCGCCAGGAGCTCGGTGACGCCCACAATGCCCTGCTCCGGGAATCCCGCAACGCCCTGGAACAGGTCAAGAGCGCGGTGGTCAACTTCATCGCGTCTCAGTGGGATCCGCGGGAAATCGAACATGTACCCGAAATGCTCTCGAGCATCGAGGGTGGCCTCAAGGTCATTCCCCTGGAGCGGCCAGCCCTGATACTGGCCGCAGTGCGCGATTACATCCAGCAGGTATTGCTGGAGCGCAAACGTATCCCGGACTGGAAACAGCTCGATACCCTGGCAGACACCATTACCAGTATCGAGTATTACCTGGAGCGCCTCACAGACGGCATCCGTGACAATGAATCCGTGCTTCGGGTTGCAGAGGAAAGCCTCCGCACCCTTGGCTTCCCCCCTGGCGCCGAGCCCACCTGGGTTGAAGCGGACACTGACGCTGCCCCGTCGCCCACCAGCGCCGAAGAAGCGCCGCCGGAAGCGCCGGTGCAGACCGCCAAGCACTCCGACATGGAGCTGGTGGACGACGAAATCCTGGAAATCTTTGTCGAAGAAGCCGGCGAAGTCATGGCTACCATCAACACCTGGTACCCTCGCCTTCGCCAGGACCACGATGATCGCGAAGCACTCACGGAAGTACGCCGTGCCTACCATACCCTCAAGGGCAGCGGCCGACTGGTAGGCGCCACCAGCATTGGTGAGCTGGCCTGGTCCATCGAAAACCTCCTCAACCGGGTGCTCGACCAGACCCTGCGTCCCACCGAAGACCTGTTTGCCCTGGTGGACGACGTCAACAACCGTGTCCCCTCGCTCATCGAGGAATTCCGCAACGGAGACGTAACCGGCGACGTGGATACACTGATCCAGCGGGCAGAGGCCATGGCCGATACCCGCAAGACCAGCCACAGCGAAGCGGGCGCGCCGATTGAGGCAACAGACACACAGGTAAGTGGCTCTGATGAGGATGCCACCCCGGCACCGGCCAGCCAGCGTGAAAGTCTGAGCACCACCGACAGCGGTTTCGACAACGATGATCTGATCGATGATGAAATTATCGAGATCTTTGTCGAAGAAGCCGGAGAGGTACTCGGAACCATCAATGAATACCTCCCCATGCTGCTTCGCCAGTATGACGATCGTAGCGCCCTTGCCGAGGTTCGGCGTGCATTCCACACGCTCAAGGGTAGTGGCCGCATGGTCGGGGCCAGCGTCGTCGGAGAACTGGCCTGGTCCGTCGAGAACATGCTTAACCGCCTCATCGACGGCACCGTATTCATGAACGACGACATTGCCGGATTACTGCGGGAGGTTACCGACACCATTCCGTCCCTGGTCACTGATTTCGAACAGCGCCGCGCGCCCTCAGTGGATACCACCCCCCTGCAGGAGCAGGCGACCGCGCTGGCGAACGGCGAAATTCCGGGCACCCGGGCAATGCCCGAAACCGACCAGGAAGCGGACCACGAAGCTCCTGAAGATGTACAGCCAACACCGGAGCCCGAGGCGGGTACAGGGGCCCCTGACGCCGCTGTGGAAGCAGCGGAAAGCAGCGAAGACCTGGTGGACCCGATACTGGTTGAGATTTTCGAGAGCGAAGCCCGGACGCACCTGGCTGCCCTGGAAGCCTTCCTTGAGGATACCGGCGGACGCAGCAGTGTCGCCTATACGGACCAGGTTTCCCGCGCCCTGCATACTCTGAAAGGCAGCGCCAACACTGCTGCCATCGAACCCATTGCACGGGTCGTCACCCCACTGGAGCAGTTCGTCAAGCAGGCCCGGGCCGAAAACCGTCGTGCCGACAGCGACGTCATCGCCCTGATCCATCAATGCTGCGAGTTCCTCAAGCAGGGTCTCGACCAGCTTGACAGCACGCCGCAACAGCCACTGCCTGGCACGGACTCCTATCTTGAGCAACTGGCCGCAGTCTCTGCCCGTACCCTTGGACGCCGTGACCCCGACGACGAAGAGGCGGCCGGCAGCACCGACAGCCAGCTGGTGACGCTGTTCCTCAACGATGGCCTGGATGTACTGCTGGATGCTGACCGGATTGTTCAGGACTGGGCGGCGACCCCGTCGCAGACCAGCGACATTGGCCGGCTCTCCCATGAACTGGGGCAGCTTGCTTCCGGTGCCCGGGATGCCGGACTGGTGGATGTGGCTGAGCTCACCCGCGCCCTGACACAGGTCTATCACAACGCACTGGCACATCCCGAAGGTCCTGACGACTGGTTCATGGAAACCGTTCAATCAGCCCATGAGCACCTAATCAACCTGATGGACCAGGTCGCCGCGGGCCTGGCCACACAGCCGGACCAGACCCTGCTTACCGAACTCGAGGTACTGGCGGACTCATTGTCCACACCGGAACCTGATGTCGACGAGCCCGAAGAGATCGACTATGAAGGTTACGACCTGCCGGCCGGTGAAGCGGAATCAGACACAAGCACCCCCGACACCGACGATGGCATGGATGACGAGCTGGCCGAGATCTTCCTGGAGGAGGCCCAGGACCTGATTGCCAGCACCGCCGATGCCCTTGAAGACTGGCAGTCCCGGTCCGACAACAGTGAAATGCTGCGTTTGCTGCAACGGGATCTGCACACCCTCAAGGGTGGCGCCCGCCTGGCAGGCGTCCAGCCCATCGGCGACCTGGCCCATGAGCTGGAAACCCTGTTTGAAGGCCTCGCCGAACATCGCCTCGGTGTCACCGAGGAACTCTCGGACCTGCTGTTCCGTTGTCACGACCGCCTTGCAAGCATGGTCGACGCCCTTGCCGCCGGTGACTCTCCCCGTCCGGCCCCGGACCTGGAAGCAGACATCCGGCATTATATGGATAACGCCAACGGTGAGCGTCCGGTCACACGGATTCCGGGAGCCAGTGACCTCACGCCCCCGGACGGGGAGTCCGCCGAGCAGCCCGGTGACGGTCCTGAACAGCCGGTACAGCAGGGCGAGCCCGCCGAGCCGACTGACACTGCCGGGCCTGCTGACCTTGAAGCCGGCGACGAGGAGCTGCCGGAGCTGGATATCAGCGATCTCGGCAACGAACTCGAACAGCTCCACGAGGACCTCGACGAGGGTGCCGGCGATTCCGACCAGGTCGCCAGCTCAGCGGCAGCCGAACAGGTCCCCCCGGAAGAATCCGGCGAAACCTATGACCTTTCCCACCTGGATCAGGAGCTGGTGGCGATCTTCCTGGAAGAAGCCTACGACCTGATCAATTCCACCAGCAGCGCCCTGCACAGCTGGAGTGAGAACCCGGCGGACAGCTCCCTCGCAAGCGAGCTGCAGCGAGATGTGCACACCCTCAAGGGCAGTGCCCGCATGGCTGGCGTCGACCCCATCGCGGACCTCACCCACGTGCTGGAAGACCTGTTTGAACGGGTAGCAGACGGTCACATCGAGGCCAGCGCCGGGATGCTCGACCTGCTGTTTGCCTGCCACGACCGGCTCGCGGGCATGGTGGATGAGATTGCCACAGCCCGGCCCTGTGCCCGGGCGACGGGACTGATCAGCCAGGTACAGGCCATTATCAATGGGGAACCGGCCGGCGCGGTCACTCAAAGAGCGGACGTCGACACCGCAGCCACACAGCCGGAGACTGCCGCGCCCGATCAAGCCGAAGTCCCGGAAGCCGAACTCAGCGAAGAGGCTCCGGAACTCACCGCTGATGAACTCACGGGTATGTTCCTCGAGGAAGGCCTGGACATCAGCGAATCCATCGAGGAAAGCCTGTCCCAGTGGCGAGAGGATCCGGAGCAGCTCACGGGGATTACCCAGCTTCAGCAGGAGCTCCATAGCCTCAAGGGCGGAGCGCGATTGGCCGATATGGACGCAGTAGCAGACCTGGCCGAAGCCTGGTCTGATGCACTCGGCCCTCTGCTGGAAGGTTCCGGCAACCAACCGCTGGTGCTGACCCTCAGCGAAAGGGCGAACGCGGGCCTCAAGGCCATGCTCGAGCAGCTTGAGGAAGGCAACCGGCCGCAACCGGACACCGGCCTTTTGCGCCTGCTGCAGGAGGCGTCCAGTCACCTGGACGAAGAAGGGGACGCGACCCCGGAATCGGCCACTGCCGACGACGATACGCCCGACACCGAAGTCCTGGAGATTTTCCTGGAGGAAGCCGGGGAAATTCTGGACCAGCTGGAACAGCTGCTGGCCGACTGGCGCCAGGAACCGGAAAGCCAGAACTTCAGCCACGAGGCCCAGCGTGCCCTGCACACCCTCAAGGGTGGCGCCCGCCTGTCTCGCCAACCCAGGCTCGGGGACCTGTCCCACGAGTTCGAGGCGATGCTCACCGAACTGGGAGACCAGCCCCCCGCCCAGGACGACTGGAAGAAAATCACTGAACACCACGATGCATTGATAGCGTCTGTCGCCAGGATTCGTGAGAACTTCGAGAACTACCTGGCCAGCCAGGCGCCGGACCTTGCCACCCCGGTCAGTAGCGATCAGTCCAGGGCGGGCGAATACCGTGGGCCGTCCGCCAGTGCCGAATCGGCACCGGTCGTCAGCAAGCCAAAACCAGCCCGCAAGGCCATAGAGAAGCGCCGCAAGGACAGTGCAAGGGCAGCACAGGAAACCATCCGCGTCTCTGCCCCCTTGCTGGACGAGCTGGTTAACCTGGCTGGTGAAACCAGTATTACCCGTGGCCGGCTGGAACAGCAGAACAGTGACTTCGGCCATACCCTGGACGAAATGGCAGCCACCATTGACCGTCTGCGCGAGCAGTTGAGGCGAATGGACATCGAGACCGAGGCCCAGATCCTGTTCCGCGCTGAGCAGGAGCATGGCCCGGACTACGGCGACGACTTCGACCCGCTGGAAATGGATCGTTATTCGTCGATCCAGCAGCTGTCCCGGGCCCTGAGCGAATCCGCCTCTGACCTTGCTGACCTGCGGGAAACCATGTCTGACCGGGTGAGGGACACCGACACCCTGCTGGTGCAGCAGTCCCGGATCAACACCGAGCTGCAGGAAGGTCTGATGAAGACCCGGATGATCCCGTTCGCCTCCATGGTGCCCAGGCTTCGACGGATCGTCCGGCAGATCAGCGGCGAGCTGGGCAAGAAGGTGGAATTCGACGTCCGCAACGCAGAAGACGAGCTCGACCGCAACATTCTGGAGCGCATGGTGGCCCCTCTCGAGCACATGCTCCGGAACGCCCTGGACCACGGCATCGAGACTCCGTCGGACCGGGCCAGGGTCGGCAAGCCGGAAACCGGTCAGGTGACTCTGAGCCTGAGCCGTGAAGGTGGCGAAGTGGTATTGCGCATGACCGACGACGGCGCAGGCATTCCCAGCGCGGTTATCCGTCGAAAGGCCATCGAGCGGCGCCTTCTGGGCGAGCACGAAGACCTCAGCGAGCGGGAAATCCTGCAGTTTATCCTGCAGCCGGGCTTCTCCACGGCCGAGGCGGTTACCCAGATTTCCGGCCGGGGCGTAGGCATGGACGTGGTCGCCAGCGAGATCAAGCAGCTCGGTGGCAGCCTGGACATTGACTCACAGGTGGGCCACGGAACCACCTTTACCGTGCGACTGCCGTTTACGGTATCGGTCAACCGGGCGCTGATGGTTTCTACCGGCGAGGACTTCTATGCGATCCCGCTGAACACCATCGAAGGTATCGTGCGGGTCAGCACCTGGGAGCTGGAAGAGTATTACCAGCCGGACGCGCCCCTCTACGAGTACGCCGGCCAGCAGTACCGCCTGCAGTACCTGGGCGGCCTGCTCCACAGCGACCACCGCCCCAAATTGCAGGGCCAGGCGCTGCCGTTGCCGGTAATCCTGGTGAGGGGCTCCGAGCAGCCCATGGCCCTGCAGGTAGACAGCCTGCTGGGTAGCCGGGAAATCGTCGTAAAATCCCTCGGGCCCCAGTTCAGCTCTGTGCGCGGGGTGTCAGGTGCCACCATCCTGGGTGATGGTAATGTCGTGGTGATTCTGGACCTGCCGGCCATGATCCGCTCCGATATCCTGTCCGAGCGACAGCGCCTGGCCGCTCAGGCCGCGCAGCAACAACAATACCGGGAAGACCGGCCCACCCTGGTTATGGTGGTGGACGACTCGGTGACTGTGCGCAAGGTCACCTCGCGCCTGCTGGAACGTAACGGCATGGAAGTGGTAACCGCGAAGGATGGCCTTGATGCCGTGGCCCAGCTACAGGACCACAAGCCGGACATCATCCTGCTGGATATCGAAATGCCCCGGATGGACGGCTTCGAGGTAGCCAGCTTCGTGCGCCACGATGACGACCTTCGGGAAGTGCCGATCTGCATGATCACCTCCCGTACCGGCGCCAAGCACCGTGATCGCGCCCTGGCGCTGGGGGTCAACGAGTATCTGGGCAAGCCATTCCAGGAAACCGAGCTGCTTGACACAATCGAGCGCCTGACCAGCGAAGAGCCTGTAAACGGAGGGCGTTGATGACCACGGACGGCGGGCGACCAGCTGTAGCCATCGTCTCTGATGATGCGTTGCAGCGCCACCGTCTGCAGGAAACGACAGGTCGTTTCGGGCTACGCCCGGGGTTTTCCGGCTCGCCGGAGCGTGTACTGGGCTACGAGGCCTTACCGGAAGCCAACCTCTGGCTGATTACCCTGGAGGACGAAGCGGACCACCCGCAGCTGTTCGACCACCTGCTGGACCATACCGACGCTCCCATCCTGTTCGGTATCGATCCAGCGCCCAGGCCCGGCAGCCGGGACTTTGTCCGCTGGGAACGACGGCTGCTGGAAAAGCTGGAAAAGCAGCTCGGCCCGCTGGAACAGACGGAGTCCGGAGAGGACCTGGCGGAGCTCGCCGAGCAGCCTTCACTCCCGACCAGTGGCATGGATGTCGAGTTGCCCACCTGGATCATCCCGGCCCAACCAGGGCAGCAGGCGGAGGAGATCTGGATACTGGGAGCCTCGCTGGGCGGCCCAGCGGCAGTGAAGTGCTTCCTTGATCACCTGCCACCCGGATTGCCGGTGGGCTTTGTGTACGCCCAGCATATCGACGGCAACTTTACCGATGTGCTGGCCCGGGTGCTGGGCCGCCACGCCCACTACCGGCTCCAACGGGCGCAGGAAGGCATGCGCATCGCCTGTGGCAGGGTGACCGTTATACCGGTGGACAAGGAGTGGGGCCTGACCGCCGATGGCGCCCTGACCGAAAAAGACCGACCCTGGCCTGGCCCCTATGGCCCCTCCATCGACCAGGTCCTGCTGAACTTTGGCGATCATTTCCGGGGTCGCTGCCATGCCATCCTGTTTTCCGGCATGGGAAATGACGGGGCTGTCGCGGCGCCCATGCTGAGGGCCTTCGGCAGCCAAATCTGGGTACAGGCCAGTGACACCTGTGCCAACAGTGCCATGCCTGAGGCCGTTGCCGGAACGGGCTGTACCAGCTACTCCGGTTCGCCGCAGGAGCTGGCCCGGGCACTGGTACGAACGCTGGCCGACGCAGCCCTGGTGAAACAGACAACGTCGCAGGATGTAACCTGAGGACCGAGAATCATGAGCGAGACCACCCCACAAACCCTGCACTGTGTACTTATTCCGATGGACAACCGGCAATTGCTGCTGCCTAACGTGTCCATCGCGGAGGTGGTGGACCATGACGCCACCCTGAGCAAAGCCGGGGATCAGCCCTGGCTGGCCGGCTACCTGGACTGGCGCGGCCAGAAACTGCCAGTGATCTCCTATGAAGGTGCCAATGAACAGCAAGCCACTCAGCCGGAAGCCGGTCGCGGGCGGATTGTCGTCCTGAACACCATCGGTCCGGATCACGGCCGCCTGCCTTTCATAGCTATTGTGACCCGGGGTATCCCCAGCCAGGCACGACTGGACTCGAAACAAGTGCAAGGCCTGGAGACGGCGGATAACGGCCCGGCGGACCTGATGCAGGTTGAACTGGAGGGAGAGCCGGCGTGGATTCCCAACCTCGAATACCTGGAAAGCCTGGGTCTCCAGGCGCTGACAACAGCATGACACCAGGCCTGGCACCGGCCCAGGGTATTAGCCACTCACCAGCGACTGTGGGCTAACCGCCTGACGTTTTTCTCCGAATCCGGGTAATGTTATACTGTTACAACATTACCCGGATTAGCCTCTATGCCCCATAACGCGCTGCCCTATCGCCCCCACAATCACGACGCCTGTGTCAGGGATGCCCTGGCCGAGGCGCGCGCCATCTGTCAGGCCCGCAACGCGCGGCTCACCCCTATCCGCCAGCGGGTACTGGAGCTGATCTGGGAATCCCACAAGCCCCTGGGCGCCTATGACCTGCTCGGCATGCTTGCCCAGGAAGGCCATAACGCCGCACCACCAACGGTCTATCGTGCGCTGGACTTCCTCCAGCAATATGGGCTGGTGCACCGGATCGCCTCCCTGAACGCCTTTATCGGCTGCAGTCACGCTCGCGAACACCACACTGGCCTGTTCCTGATTTGCCAGGGCTGCCGGAATGTCCACGAACTGGCATCGGAGGGGGTTGCACGGGCTATCGAAGCTGCCAGCAGCGCCGAAGGCTTCACCCCGGTTGAAACCACCATCGAAGTGGCTGGCCTGTGCCCCCGTTGCCAGCAACAAACGACGACGCCAGTATGACGGACCGCCGCAACCAGCCGCTGGTCAGCCTGGACCAGGCCTCCGTCATGTTCGACGGAAACCCGGTGGTAGACCATGTCAGCCTGACCGTAAACCGTGGCGACATCGTTACCATTATTGGCCCCAACGGTGCCGGCAAGACCACCCTGATCAAGGCGGTTCTGGGCATCCAGCCGCTAACCCACGGGACGATCCGCAAAGCACCATCGATACAGATCGGCTATGTCCCCCAGCACCTTCAGCTGCAGCCAACCCTGCCCCTGAGCGTACGCCGGTTCATGGCCCTGACCGGGGCACCGGAGACTGACACCCGGGCTGCACTGGACAGGACCGGTATCGGGCACCTGTTCCGCAAGTCAGTCCATCACCTGTCCGGCGGCGAGATGCAGCGATTGCTGCTGGCCAGGGCCCTGGTCCGCAAACCCGACCTGCTGGTCCTGGATGAACCCGCCCAGGGGGTCGATATCAACGGCCAGGCAGTGCTGTACGACCTGATACGGGCGGTTCGCGACGAACTTCAATGCGGGGTGATCATGATTTCCCACGACCTGCACCTGGTCATGGCCGCCACCGACCGGGTGATCTGCCTGAACCAGCATGTCTGCTGTAGCGGCTACCCGGCAGATATTTCCCATGATCCTGCCTTTGTAGAAACCTTCGGCCGGCCGGTGGCGGAAAGCCTGGCGGTTTACCATCACCACCACACTCACCGCCACGACCTTCATGGCGATATCATCGAAGGCCAGCCGGAAACTCCCCACTGCGAACACGACCATCACCATGCCCCTTCTTGACCTGATCCTGGACGACTTCTTTTGGCGCGCGTTGCTTGGGGGGCTCGGGGTAGCTTTGCTGGCAGGCCCCCTGGGCTGCTTCGTGGTGTGGCGGCGCATGGCCTACTTTGGCGACACCCTGGCTCACTCGGCACTACTGGGTGTGGCCCTGGGTTTCCTGTTCCACACCAACCTCAACCTGAGTGTCGCCGCCACCTGTGTTGCGCTGGCGTTGGTCCTGGTATTCCTCTCCCGCAGCCGGGCCCTGGCCACGGACACCTTACTGGGCATCCTGGCTCACAGCGCGCTGGCCATCGGCCTGGTAGCGCTCAGTTTCATGCCGGACGTGCGGGTGGACCTGACCGGCTACCTGTTCGGTGACCTGCTGGCCATGACCCGCCAGGACCTGGCGTGGATCTTTGGTGGCGGCGTGGTGGTTCTGGGGCTGTTGTGGTGGCTCTGGCAGGGCTTGCTGATGGCCACCATCCATGAGGAACTGGCCCGCGTTGAAGGCTTCCCTGTTGCCCGACTGCAACTGGTGCTGATGGTGATTTTCTCGCTGGTGATCGCCGTGGCCATGAAAATGGTAGGGGTTCTTCTCATCACCGCCCTGCTGATCATTCCCGCCGCCACAGCCCGGCGCCTGGCCAGCAGCCCGGAGAAAATGGTCCTGATGGCCATTGGCTTCGGCATGGTTGCCGTAGCCAGCGGCCTGGGCCTGTCCTGGAACCTGGATACCCCGGCCGGACCCTCCATTGTGGTTTCAGCGTTCGTGACCTTCCTGCTGGTCTATTCCCTGATTCGGCGCGGCCGTGCCTGACGCCGGGCACATTGCTTAAGCCCGACAGGCTGCTAGAGTGAAGATTGATTGCAGGCTCCGGCAATCAAGGCCGGGAGGACAGCAAACAGGAAGCGCTCATGGACCCTCAATCCACGTCAGGAAGGCCCGCCTACCTCTGGTGGTTGCTGCCGGTTCTGGTGCTGGCCGGTGGCCTGCTGCTGACCACGCTGATTGCGCCACGGAGCCAGGCACCGGTACAAGCCCTTACCCAGGACCTGTCACGGGCCCATCATGATCAGCTTAGCCGTGCGCTCGTGGAACGAGCCGCAGACGTCCTCATTGCGGCTCGCTCAATCACCAGTCCCGGCACCGCCGCCAGTACCGATACCGACGCGTTCAAACGCCAGGCGGTGTCCTTGCTTGGCGAGTTTCCCGAAGTTGCCGGGGTGGAATTGCTCACCCTGGTCAGCCACGACCAGCGCGCCATGGTGGAACGGCAACTCAGTGAACAGGCGGGTCAGTTTATCCGTTTCGCCCGCTGGACCGGCACCCGTGACACTGAACCGGCAGAACCGGCTGATCGCTACCTGGTCATCCGCCAGGGTGTTTTCCAGCCGGAAACCGGCCCCGGCGTGTCCGGCCTTGGCCTGGTCGCCACTTCCGTGCCCCATTGGCGGGATGCCCTGCGCCGAGCAAGGCGGGAAAACCGGCCCACTGCCACTACCGTGACCGAACTGCAACGCAACGGCGGTGAACAGCGTGCATTGCGGGTATTTATCCCCTTCCAGGATGAGGGAAAACCGGAGGAAGACCGGCACCTCCTCGCCCTGGTGATACGCCCTGACCACTGGCTGGAACGGCAACTGGATGGGCTTCACGACACCCGCTGGCAGGTGGAGGTACACGACATCTCACAGCACGCCCGCCAGCCCCTGGCTACCCTGCCCTCGGCGACCCCTCCTGCCACTGACACGCCGGCTACACGTTCCACACTGACACTCGCCAACCGCCAGTGGATGCTCAGTACCCGTCCCGCTGATGCGTGGCTCGGCAGCCTTCGTCAGCAGGCCCTCTGGCCTGCGTGGCTTGTCGGTCTGGCCGTCACCCTCCTGGCCGCAAGTCTGACCGCCTGGGCCTGCTGGCAGTTGATGGCACACAAACGACTGCTCTACCGTCGCACCCGCCGTGCCCGCAGACTGGGCCAACAACTGGACAACACCCGGGTGGAAAAAAACATCCTGCACCACTCCCTGCAGGAGAGCGACCGCCGGGCCAGGGACCTGATCGAACTGGGAGGGGGCATCTTTGCTGAGCTGGACGAAGGTCGCCACATCGGATACCTGTCGCCCCAGGCTGCCATCCTGCTGGATATTCCCTCCACCGAACTGATAGGCACTCCACTTGACGCATTGTTTGCCGAAGAGGGAAAACGCGACCTGGCGATGACGTTCGATGCCGCTCGAAGGGACCAGGGGATTGAGCGCCTGGATACTGAAATGGTGACCCAGGACGGTAGGTCGCTTGCTATCACACTGCGGGTCAAGGCCCTTAAAGACCCCCTCAGCGGCTGTGCCGGATTTCGTGTGTCACTGACACCCAGACAATAGGTTACCCGCAGGTCTCACAGGGGCTGCAGCACCTCCTGCACCCGCCCCGAATCCATCAGTTCGAGAAACTCCTCCCCCAGTCGTTCGCTGCGGGCGATGGCGGTACGCCAGGTGCGCTCCCTGCCGGCATCATCACCTGCGTAGCGCTCGAAGTCCTTCCGGTCCGGGAGCTTCTTGTCAGGCAGGGAGTCCAGGTAAGCCCGGGACGGGGCCACCAGCACCACATCCTGCAGCCGACCGGCGTCTCCCCGGCGCCAGGGTAACGTCTTGTCGAACCAGCCGGGCACGACCTTGTCGGTGAAATGGGGATACAGCACCACGCCAGGTTGCTGATAGGGCAGGTCCAGGTGATAGTCCAACAGGCCACCATCACGGTACACGCCTTGCGGCGCGCCAGGAATATTGCGCACACCGGACATTACCAGGGGAATGGAGGCCGAGGCCAGAAGCGCCGGGATGAGGTTCTCACGGGTAAGCGGAACCTGGTGGCTCGGGAAGTCCACCAGCTTGGCCAGGGGCGCCGGCAAGCGCCGGTCATGGATAATGCCGCGCTCAAAGAACCGCCCGAGGTGACGGCGGCTGACCATATTGGCGCTGATAGCCTTCATCAGTCCCAGCCCGAGCCTGCCCCGGGTGTCATCCTCCAGGCCGGCGAGGCTGCGAACCACCACGATGCTGAGCCTGTACCAGGGGTGCTCCAGGATCGCCTGCTCGCGTCCACCAATAAGCTCTTCCAGGAACAGTGTACTTTTACGGGTGACCTCCGCCGGGCTGACGCCCTTCGAGAAGCGCTGACAGGTATAGAGTTCGGCCAGCTTCGCCAGCTGGGCAGCAGGGTCGTCGGATGACGCAACCGCTGCAAAGCGCCAGCTGCCGATGGAGGAGCCGATGAGGGACCGTTCCTGGGGGGCCCGTGCCAACCATACCCCGAAGATGGCCCGATCCAGGCCAGACAGGCCGAGAGCCTTGGGACCACCAGCAGCGCCGGGGATCACGTGAACGTCTTCCGGGCGCAGCCCCTGCTCCCGAACGCGCTCCAGCGCCCGGCGCCCCGCACGGACAATGAGTGCCGGCGGACGGGTATGAATGGCTGGCATGATGGTAACCTCCCTGGTCTGTCGAGCCCGATCCGTCGTTAGCTGACGGGGTGATAAACGCGGAGTCAAACGCCCGTTTACCTGGATGAGCGCGAGTTTATCGAACTCCGGCGGGCTCCGCCATTATTGCGCTCGCCCGGCAATGCCACGTCCCGTTATGCCGCCAATGTGCGACGCGGGCATGGTCCCTTCGGCTACCGCTGTCGTATAGGATACTGTTCACGGCCAACTTGCCTTACAATGGCCGGTTTAGCCATGCCCTACCGCAGACGGAACCTATCATGACCGACGTTCTCGACTCCCTTTCCGCCAACTATCGCGCCATCCTTGAAGGCCTTGGTGAAGACCCTGACCGCGAGGGCCTCCGGGATACCCCAACCCGTGCCGCGAAGGCCATGCAATTCCTGACCCATGGCTATAACCAGAACCTCGATGACCTGGTTAATGGTGCAGTCTTCGAGTCGGCCATGGACGAGATGGTTGTGGTCAAGGACATCGAACTCTACAGCCTGTGCGAACACCATGTGCTGCCATTTATTGGCAAGTGCCACATTGCCTATATTCCCGATGGCAAGGTGCTGGGGCTGTCCAAGTTCGCCCGTATCGTGGACATGTACGCCCGCCGGCTGCAGATCCAGGAAAACCTGACCCGGGAAATTGCGGAAGCCGTGGAGCAGGTCACCCAAGCCGCCGGGGTTGCCGTGGTGATCGAGGCACGCCACATGTGCATGATGATGCGGGGCGTTGAAAAGCAGAACTCGGTGATGAAAACTTCCATGATGCTGGGCGGGTTCCGCAAGAGCCAGGCGACCCGTACCGAGTTCCTGCAACTGGTCAGCGGTCGCGACTGACGCCATGGCAAACCCCGTCGCCGTTGTTACTGGTGCTGGCCGCCGCCTGGGGTTCGAGGCCAGCATGGCCTTGCTGGAGCGCGGCTACAGGGTATTTGCCCTGTACCGCAGTAAAACCGATGACCTCCTGCAGCTTGCGGACCGGGGCGCCATCACCCTGAAGGCAGACCTGGCTGATCCCGATAGCCTGGATCGTGCCATAGCCAACATTCTGCAACAGAGCGAAGCGGTTCACCTGCTGGTCAACAACGCCTCGGAATTCACCGCAGACGAAGCGGATCAGCAGGCCCTCGCCCGTCAGGCAAGCCGGCTGTTTCAGGTCAACAGCGTCGCTCCCATGATACTGATGGCCGGGCTGGCCGGCGCCCTACGCCAAGGCTGCAGCGACAACAGCGCTCCCACCCTGGTAATCAATATCACCGACATATTTGTGGAAAAGCCCAACCCGAAATTTGCGGCCTACTGCGCCAGCAAAGCGGCCCTGAGCAACCTGACCCTGAGCTATGCCCGCATGCTGGCGCCGGAAGTAAGGGTTAACGCCATAATGCCAGGACCGGTCTGCTTCCTGCCGGACCATACCGCCGAGGACCAGGCCCGGGTACTGTCAGAAACCCTGCTAGCCCGGGAGGGGGGATTTGACTGTGTGGTCCAGCAAATTCTTGCCCTGCTGGACAATCACTTCATGACCGGTGCCCTGATTCCAGTGGACGGTGGCCGGCGCCTGGCCTAGGGGCTGGCCGTCAAGGAGAAGCGCCACACCCGCTACCGGATCCCCTCGCAGAAGCTGCCTGAAATAGTCTTCGGTAACGTTTTCACCGTCAAATACCGGCACGCTGTGGATTTGCAGGATATCCACATCAATCGGCCGGTCCCGGATGCTACTCAGGGGGTCGGCCCGGTCCCGCCCCAGCTCTGTCTCCAGTGCATTAAGCAAGGTTTTGACCTCGGCCCGGGCCAGGTCGGACTCAAACACCGCCAGCGCATTCAGGAAGGGATGGTCGGACGCCATGCCCTGGGGCAACGTACGGATAACCGGCGACAGGGCAACCGCCCCGAACCGTGAAGCCAGCCTCGCCACCGCCCTCGGCAGATTTTGTTCGGGCGCAATATTGCTGCCCAGGCCACAGAGATACCACATACCGGTTACCCGACTGAATGAACCAAGCGAGAGCCGCATTCAGGGCTCCATCACAGCATCATACGGATTTATCGATGCTATGGCCCAGCTTGAGACTGCTTTGGGCGCCGGCTCCTAGGCATTCTGACAGTCAGACGTTAGTATGACGCGCTACACCAGACTATCAGGAGATCGCAGGCATGCCCGTTCAACACCCGGAGGAAATACGCAGGATCCTGAGCGAGGTACGCACCATCGCCCTGGTCGGCGCCAGCGAGAAACCCCAGCGCCCCAGCCACGAAGTCATGGCCTACCTGCAGGGCCGTGGTTACCGCGTGATTCCGGTAAACCCGAAGCTGGCCGGACAGACACTGCTGGGAGAAACGGTCTACCCGGACCTGGCCAGTCTGCCGGTAGCCGTGGACATGGCGGAGCTGTTCCTCGCATCCGAGCGGACCGGTCCGGTGATGGACGCTGCAGTGACCCAGAACATCCCGGTGATCTGGCTCCAGATCGGAGTAATCAACGAGGAAGCTGCAGCGAAGGCTGAGGCCGCAGGCGCCCGGGTGGTCATGGACCGCTGTCCCAAACAGGAAATCCCCCGGCTGGGAATTCCGCCGGTAGCAGCCTGACGTTTGGTGAACAGTGCCCTGGTTCCCATTAACGAAAAGTATTAAAGATCCGGAAGCCAAGGCCGTTTACACTAGCTGTAACCAGAAATTATTTTGATAATGAACTTCCGGCCCTGCCTGGCCATTGGCCAGCATTACCGGACCATAATAATAACTAAGCCATCGCCCGGGGTGCTCGCGGGTATTCCTGTATCATCTCTGTCCCTCAGAGAGGCCTGGAATCCCCGAGGCTCCCTGACCTCGCGCCGGAGCCGTGTGTGCCGCTGAGACGTCCCATATCTGTCGTTCTGTTACGCCAGCTGATGAAGCCGGTTTTTCCGGCCATCGTGTTACTGACGTTTCTGGTCATGGCGGCGGGGCTTAAAATCGGGTTGGACACCGAGGAGAACACCCAGATCCGCCAGACCCTGGCCCAGGACACCGAGGCCCTGGCGAGCAGGCTTGAACAGGACTTCCTCAACCATGTAATCGCGCTGCGGCGCATGGCCAGCCGGCTGGAAGTACAGCCGGACCTTCCGCAAACCGTCTGGCGTGAGGATGCCCGTCAATATCTCCAGGATTTCCAAACCTTCCAGGCCATCGAGTGGATCGACCGCAACCTGGTTATTCATTGGGTAGAGCCCATGGCTGGCAACGAAGCGGCGCTGGGTTACAACGCCGGCTTCAACCCCGAGCGCCGCCGGGAGCTGAAACGCGCTCAAAAGGAAGGGAGCCTGAATATTTCCGGAGTCATCCGCCTGACCCAGGGCGGGCCCGGGTTGGTGGTCTATGCTCCAGTGGGGGCCGGAGACGCCAACAACGGCTTCATAGCCGGTGTATTTCGTATGGAACGCCTGGCGGATGCCCTGATCCTGCCCCGCATCCGCGGCAACTTCAGCGTCGAGTTGCTGGAAGACGACCAGATTGCTTTCAGCCTTCCCGCGACCCGGCCGGCACAGACAGAGTTCAGCCACACGACAGCAACCAACCTGCCCTCGGTTGAATGGAAGCTGCGGGTCAAACCAACCGCCGAATGGATCCAGCGCTATCGCAGCCCCTGGCCCTGGGTGACGTTCATCAGTATGTTTACCCTGGGAGTGCTGGGGTCCCTGACCATCCTGCTGGTCCAGCAGATTTTCAAACGTAACCAGGCACTGCTGCGTACCCGGCAGGAACTGGAAGAAGAAATCGACCAGCGTGTCGCCATCCAGCAGGACCTGGCCCGGCTGGAGTCCACGGATACCCTCACCGGCCTGGCGAACCGTCGCTTCTTCATGGAAGACCTGCAGCACACCCTGAGCCAGGCTGACCGCCAGCTGCGACAGGTGGCCCTGGTCATGATGGACCTGGACCGGTTCCAGATGCTCAACGACTCCCTGGGCCACCACTTTGGCGACGAGCTGCTGGCCCAGGTCTCCGCACGCCTGGACGCCCTGAGCAATGAGCGCGTCATGGTCGGTTACTCCGGCGGGGACGAGTTCATGGTGTGCCAGCAGCATGTGGACGATATCGACGACGTGATTCACCTGCTTGGCCTGCTCAAGGGATGCTTTTCCGAGCCCTTCGAGGTGCATGGCCAGAGCCATCACGTCACCGCCACCATGGGGGTTGCTGTCTACCCCCAGAGTGGCCTGGATGCGGACACCCTGCTGCGTAACGCCGACATTGCCCTGTACCGAGCCAAGGAGCAGGGCCGCAATACATACCAGTTCTACACCGAGGGCATGCAGGAGCGGGAAGTACGGCGCCTGGAGCTGGACAAGGACCTGAGCGAAGCCCTGGCGCGGAACGAATTCGAACTCTACTACCAGCCCCAGCTGGACCTGGCTACTTCAGAAGCGATCAGCGTGGAAGCCCTGATCCGCTGGAACCATCCAAAGCGGGGCCTGGTTCCGCCCATCGACTTCATCCCGCTGGCGGAGGAAAGCGGTCGCATTACCGAGATCGGCCGCTGGGTCATCCGGGCGGCTTGCCAGCAGCTGCGAAAGTGGCAGGGAACCCCACTTGCGAAGCTGGGTATTGCGATCAACCTGTCCGGTCGCGAACTGGCAGAGGCCGACCTGCCGGATTTCCTGGCCGCCTGTTTCCGGGAATACGGTGTCGAACCGGGCCGACTGGAAATCGAGCTGACGGAAGAGTCTTTCATCGCCAATATCGAGCACAACCACAAGCAGCTGCGACGTATCAGCAAGCTGGGCGTGAAGCTCGCCATCGATGATTTCGGAGTTGGCTATTCGTCCCTGGGTTATCTCCGCGACTTTACGGTGGACCAGCTGAAGATTGATCGTTCCTTCATCACCGATGTCACCCGGCGCCACGATGACGCGGTGATTACCCGCGCCGTGATCAACCTGGCCCACAACCTGGGTATACGGGTAGTGGCTGAAGGCGTCGAAACCGAGGACCAGCTCCGCTTCCTGAGACAGAACCATTGCGACCTGGCCCAGGGCTATCTGATGAGCCGTCCGGTACCGGCCAGGGAGCTGCCCCGACTGATCGAAAGCGGGGTGTTACCCGTATCCCTCCAGGAACCCCACTGAATCCGGCACCAAGAGAGTCTCTCGGGAGCCGATCGTGTTAGGATTCAGGCTGAATCTCCCGCATTTCTGGCAAACAGGATCCCATGGCAAGCTATCTGACGCCCGAACAGAACCAGCGCCTGCGGCGTTGGGAAGCCGCTAACAAGGGCTATTTCATTTTCGCCTTCGCGGCGCTGATTATCCTGCTGGTGTTCAGCAGTCAGCTTGGGCTATCCAGCGGTGATAGCTGGGGCCCTCTGGGCGCGTTGATTGCCCTTCTGGTTATTCCCATCATCGTCCTGCAGTTGCAGCTGAAGTGCCCGGCCTGCGGGCAACCTATCGGCTGGCAGGCCAAGTTGATGGCGCCGGATCAGTGTCGGCACTGTGGGGTGTTTCTTCGGTCTCGTTCCGATTGACCCGGATGTCGCCCCAAACTTATAGGACTGGGCATCACTATGCCTGCTGAGTTTTGGTGCCTGGCTCTGGGGCGCCCCGGGGATTTTTCCACCGCAATTCACGGTCCGTCCGTGGACCGGCCTTGCTCCGCGCCATCCATGGCGCTGTTCCAAAATCCCCGGGCCACCCCAGATCCGTCAGACTAATGAGCAATCCTCCAACACCACTACAACACAATCGGATCGATCAATCTTCTCCGAAACTTGTCTCCTGAAATGCCACCTGATGCCTCATCGAACGATGGCGAAACAATAACCAACCCGGCTTACAGGCCCCGCAAAAAATCGGCGTTAACTGCATCTGCTCATAGGTCTGGGGGTGGGTGGGGGTATTACGCAGCAGCGCCATGGATGGCGCGGAGCAAGGCCGGTCCACGGACGGACCGTGAATTGCGGTGGAAAAA
>Ga0098066_1000215_pt1 | contig 20188 bp, 24 predicted proteins | sample 25BtaG_FD_76332 | JGI IMG/M metagenome (GOLD analysis project Ga0098066, IMG submission 76332) | Marine viral communities from Cariaco Basin, Caribbean Sea - 25B_WHOI_OMZ_CsCl | ecosystem: Environmental > Aquatic > Marine > Oceanic | place: Caribbean Sea: Cariaco Basin | collected 2014-11-08
CCCCTGGGAGAGAGCAATCCACCTGTCTACTGTAATCGTGGGCTCGTTAGACTGCCAAAAACAGGTCGCGTGTGAGAGGGGGGATATAACGGCCCACCACCACCCCCCTTCGGGGGGGATGCCCCCTCGGTACACGCGCACACTCGGTCGGTCTGGACAGGTCAAGGGGTGGGGTGGGGTATCACGTGACACCTGACACTTCATCCGTTGACATCGATTTGACATCTCATATCAGCGACCCCCCCTCACCATATGTGACCATGAGTGCGGGCCCCCCCTGCCGACGCGCAGGATCCGCGCGGGGCCCGATTCATTGAAACGCGAATAGACGAGACAACGCGCGGTACGCGTGCGCCCCTATTCTGGGGGCTCGCCTGTGCTGCGCATACGCCCCGCAAGGGGCAAGGAAGAAGCGATGAACAAGAAGCAAGAAACAGCACGCAAGGTAGCCGCTCTCACAGGAGCACGGTTCCTCACTCCCCTGGCGATCCGTGGCAGTGACCATCTGGTAGCCGCCGTTAGTCGCGAGATTGACGCCGGACACAAAGGCGGGACGCTGGCCCTATCTGGGGACGGCTGGTCTCTCCGAGTGTTTTACGGGTCTCCCGTGAGCACTACAGAAGCCCAGGCGGTAGAGGGCTACTGCAGCCGACACAGCCTGGAGTCTCCCGCGTACCTCTCGCTCTACTCGCCCACTGGCGACACGAGCAAGGCAGACCAGCCCGCTACGGGCTGGCAAGACGCGCGGGTCTCCAGCAAGGGCAAGGGAATCGCTCCCGCCAGGCTGGAATACGTGGCGGACGGTTGCCGGGTAGAACGCGACGGCGCGGTTTTCCGGGTCAAGGTCGGCGGCCTGGAGGTAGCCCGGATCGGAGCGTTCCGGGTGTCTACACAGCGCTTGGATCGCTGGATGGATACAGCGGGATCGCCTTTCCGAGACTGTCTGAAGATCACGGCAGCGGAGAAGGCCAACCAAGAGAAGGGACGCGCTAAGAGCGCCCTGGAGACGATGATCGCCAAGTACCGCGAAACCCTCTCAATCGATGAGATCGCGGAGTGCTTGGGGCTTCCCCCAGAAGCGATTGCGGCAGCAGCCAAGTAGAAAGAAAGCCCCCCCGGGAAACTGGGGGGGCCCTTTCGCGTTTCACGTAGTCTGCCACATGGCTCCGGACACGAGCGCAACCCGCGCTGCCGCTGCTATCGCGCTGCCGCTGCCGCTCACAAGATTCTCTCTCGTTCTATTCGCGCTGCCGTCAATGGCAGTCGGGCGATGACAATCCACGCAGCTATCGCGCTGCCTGGGTTGCCATGGTTCTACTGACATGTGATAGTAGAGCTACGGTAGCATCCCCGCTGCCGTTCACACGGGCCGGATAGCCCAAAGGAAAGAAGCATGTACCATTTGAGAGACTGCGACGACAACAAGGGCCAGTACACGCACGAGCAGTTGCAAGTGCTGGCGACTGCGGAAGCTGACAAGACAATCGCTTGCCTCGTCACCGATACGGACGCGCTCCTTTGGTATGCCCGTAGAATGCGGGAACAGTACCGGGAATCAATCTATGGCGGTGGCCTGCGGAATGCTGCTGGCCTCCTGCGGTGTGAGGTATCCGCCCGCGCCATGCTCCTGGTAGAGCGACACGTTGAATCTCTCACGGGTGTGTAGCCGACCGAGCGCAGGGCATACGGGCTTAGCCTGTATGCGCTGCTTTCGTTCTACTACCAGAACGATACCGCTCCTGGATAGGGAGCAAAGGAAAGAAGCACAATGTACAACGAAAGAATCGGAGAGATCCTCGACTGCGTGGACTACATGACGCTGGTAAACATGGGCTACAAGGATGTGGCCGACGGCGAGCCGAATCACGCTGCGCTTGACAGTGACAGCGATGGCGCTGCCGATGAGCCCGAGGTGGTGTCATGACACGCTTCAATAATCGTGCGTCCTTTGAAATCTCGCTGCAAGATGGGCGAATCACCATGCCATGCGCTGCGCTGGGACCACTGGTAGTCCATCGCCCTGTCAATGAGGCTGGCGACGGTCCCAACAACAATCGCCACGCTGGCTGGCGTGTCTCTCACGCTGCCACCGGGCTGCACGTTGACCGCTCCACACAGTGTAACGAACGTGCTGCCCGCCGACTGGCCCGGCGGCTGCTGGAACACGAGACGCTGTCGCAAGTGTTCGCGCCGGAATCCGTAGACCAGATGAAAGCGTGCGCTGCGGACGCTGGCCTCTCGTGGGCTGACGTTGGTTCACTGGTACAGGACTGCATCGACGCTGTAGCGTTCGAACGCAGGTAGCCGGACGAGCGCAGCGCACAGCCCAGGGTGGGGGGCTGTGCGTTTCTCCCGTTCTACTACAGACGGAAAGGAAAGAACCATGACCCGAATGCACTTCAAAGATATCGCAGAGATTCTGCACGACACGGAGATGCCGACGCCTGTACGAGAACACCTCGTGCATGCGTTCGGTGTGATGTGTCGCAACCACAATCCTAACTTCAGCCACACTCGTTTCGCTGAAGCTGCCACGCCCGAGGAGCCGGAGCCTGTCGCTCCTGTGCTGGCCCGGGAAAGGATGGACTTGCCATGAGTCTCCCCTACAACCACGGATACCCCGGTTCGTTCTACTACGCGGGCTACCTGCCCGATGAGCGCACACCAGCGCAGGCAAAGCAAGATGCGGAGTTTGACTACCCCGCTACCGACGCAACCTGTGAGGTGTGTGACCTCGGGTTCTTCTACAGTCCAGGACGGGCAGACGCCATAGCCTGTGACGACTGCTGGGATGAGGAGATTGACGCTGCCCAGGGAGGTGACAAGTGACCACCCACGACTACGGGATCGGTGATGTTGTCCGAAACATTAGCAGCCGAAAGCTAACGTGGACAATCAGTGGCACCAGCCTCGACAACGAGCCGTGCTTCCTGCTGACCAACAACCAAACAGGAGCAACCAAGCACGTCTTGCTCTCCGACATGGAAAAATACTGGGTTCACCACCACGCATTCTCCAAAACTGTGAGGGAATGGAGCCCGGAGACAGGCTGGGTAATCAGGGAAGTGGGAGGTGAAGGATGAACAATCGAGGATTCGATATCGCTGACGCTGCCATGGGGTGCTGTGCGCTCCTGGTTTTTCTTGAACTATTCAGCAGTGCTCTTGTGGCGCTGGCCCAGGGAGGTGTGTGATGCTGCGCTCTATTCTCTACCTGTTGCGTGTTGCTCCAGGCTATGACGTGGAAGACCAGGATGAAATTCCTGGAAAGGACTTTGGACCCAACTGGATTCGTGGTCTGTTCTTCTACCTCTACCGTGTGAAGTGGTGCCGCGATGAGTACGTCCGTGTGGAAGGCTTCTTTGAATACGTCCACTACATCACAGTGGAAAGCATGGACGCCTATCTTGACCAGGACGATCCCCTCCTGGAGCTACGGGATTTCCTGGACAACGCTCTCCCTGCCCAAGGAGGTGTGTGATGCTGACAGCATATGAACGACTGGCGACGAACGCTGCCGCACGGAAAGCGTTTCCAGGCCCCATCCCAACGGGAGTATTGGAGAGCATCACTTTCCACGAGGGTTCCCCGTCTGCCTACGGGATGCTGACCGATGGGCATCGGCGTGTCTGGATCAATCCAGTCTGGTGGAAGACGCTCTCTTCTGAGAAGAGGATTGCAATGGCTGCCCGTGAGATGGGGCACATCTGCTACGCAGCACAAGGTTGATTGTCCATAGCTACAGTCCACACGCTTCACGGCGTGTGGGCTCTGGCCGTTCGACAATGCCGTTGACGGAAAGGAAAAAACCAAAATGCAACTGTTCAATATGGGACTGGCTGCTGGCTTGAGTCTTCAAGCTGGTATTGCTACGCTCCTCGTCGGCCCTGCCGGCGTAGGGAAAACCGAAATCGCAGAAGGAATGTGTCGTTCACTCGGCTACCATTTCTGTGGGACAATCATCGGCACACAGTGTGACCCTGGCACAGACTTTGGAATGCCTGTGCTTGTCACTGACCCGGACACGGGCGAGCAAACTGTAGTCAAGCTGCCCGGTCATGTGTTCCGGGAAGCTATCGCTGCTGCTGGACGCGGGCAGATTCCCGTCATCTTCTTTGACGAGCTAAACACCTGCTCTCCGCTGGTGCGTGCTGCTATGCTCACGGTCATCCAGTCAAAGCTGGTGGGAGATGTGCGTCTGCCCTCGGAGACACGGTTCATCGCTGCGATGAATCCTCCGGACATCGCGCCCAATGCCACGGACATCATGCCTCCCACTGCCTCACGGTATCTGTGGTTGGGGTTCGAGTCCGAGCGTCGGTGGCGTTTGCCGCTGGACTTCTGGCGTAGAAGCAAGGCGCAGGGATTCCCTGACCCCGAGCTTCTGATTCTCCCTGACGATTGGGAGTCTCACATCCCTGCTGCTGCTGGATTGGTGGACGCCTTCTTGTCCTCCAACCCGGAAGCCTACGAGGATGACCAGGATATCCGCTGCGTCAATACACCGGTCGCCTGCCCTCGCACCTGGACATGGGTGGAACGCGTGCTGGCTGCATGTGAATCCGTGCATGCTCCGTTCGAGGTGATGGAGATGTGCTTGTCAGGTCTCGTCGGCAAGGGCAACGGGCTTGCGCTCATGGAGTTCCGCAAGCTGCGTGACTTGGCTGACGTGGATCTGTGCTTGGCACACGCCGGGCCTATCCCCCAGCGTGGTGATGTGTGCTTCCTGCTGTTCGAGGCTGCGAGCGTGAAGCTCCGAGAGGAGCCGACGGTTCAACGGTGGCAGCAGTTCTGGAATCTGTACGCTGCATCCGATGCTGCTGGCATGGTGGACTACGCCTTGCCCGGGGCGGAGAAGGTGTGCCGTCAAGCCTCGCCCAAGCTGGGTGATGGCTCGCCGAATCCCTTCTACATTCAGGGCGCGTTGAAGGCTCTGCCCAAGGGGATGGCCAGCGTCATGAATATCTTCCGCATGGTCGGCATGAGTCCTGACGCATCGGCGGGAGGTGCTGCATGAGGCATACCCCGGACCACGTTCGGGCGCTTGAGAAGGTACGGTGTTGCAACTCACTGCACCGTATCGTTCTCACGAACCACGGACGACTGACCCTACTGGATCACGACGAGGATACGGACGCCGGCATGGAGATGCTGCGTGCCCTAAATCCTGACCTGCGTTGCCGTTGCCATGAAGTTCTATGGTGGTGGCGCTGGCTCACGGCAGAAGATCCTTGCGACCGTCCAGTAGAGGAGCACGCGCTTCCACGCTGGGTAAACGAGGAACGCCAGTATGAAAGCGTGAAGAACAAGGGCCGGTGGAATGAGTCTCGCAGTATGGAACTGCGGAAAATATCCGTGAAGTATGCCCTCCGCCAGTTGCCCACGGAGTTGCGCCCGTGGGGGCAGCTTGCGCTCAAGGTGAAGGAGAAACGAGAGAGGCACGCTGGCTATGAAACACCACCCCGTGCGGTGTTCGCTGACTGCGTTGCTACGCTCGATTCATGCTGGGAGAAGGGACAGGAGCAAACTATCAGCGACTTGGGGTACGGCTTATATGGTGCCCAGGAAGTGCTCTGGCAGGATGCACTCACCGCTGCCAAGTGTGGCGTGAAGCCTGCTTTTGGGAAGTACCGTCGCTGGGTTCGTGGGCTCTCCGAGAATCGCTCATGGAGTAACAACCAGCCCAAAAAGAGGAGTGAGGTGGAAGCATTGAGCCTTTTCCAAGCACGTATCAAACAGCGTACAGGAAAATGGCACCAATACTTCCAGAACAACCTCTGTCAAGGCGTTCATTCCATGCGGCGTTGGCAAACCCATGTTGCTGGGAAACCGTTCGCCTCGCTGGGGAAGGACGCTCGCGTAAGGGACGACGTGAAGGGCGTGTTCATCATCGACGCTCCACCCGTGGAGATTCCTGCCCAGGGGGATGTGTCTTTCCCTGTGCAGGTACACCACGCTGGGTTGAACCGGAGGAGCAACGCCGGAAAAGTAGTATCCGTTTTCGCATGGGCGCTCGTGACCCGCTCCGCTGGAGAGTGGAAGATACGTCCGCTGGGCGACAACTGGTACAACGCCCTTGACGGCAACGGTTGGATCGACTGGCTGTAGAGCACAGCCCATCCCTCGCATGGGGGGTGGGCTATTCCCTACATCCCGTAGGATAATGAGGAAAGAACAATGCAACCGAGACCTACTGTAAACCACAGCGGACGAGAGGATGGATTCCCTCTCACTGCTGTACGCTTACGCGCACGACAACTCATGCCGTATGTAGCCCGAGCGCTCTATGCTGCTCCCCTGGTGCCGGTGCCAGGACTGCGGCAGAAGAGCGGAGGCTGGGCGTGTGATGAGTTTGGACGGGTCTTCTACGACCCCATCATGCTCACAACGGAGACGCTAGATGCGCTCGCTGCTGACCTGCTGCATGAAGTAGCCGGCCACATTCTCCGGCGGCATGCCATTCGCTTCAAACGTCTGCCCGTGATGAACGGGATGAAGCCTGACCACCAACGGTGGAACAAGGCCGGTGACTGTGAGATCAATGATGACCGTGTGCTGAAAGAGAATCTCCAGGGCTGGTGTGTGTTTCCCCACAAGCTGGGTTTGCCCGAGGGGAAACTGGCAGAGTGGTACTACGTCAACCTGCCCGAGGATGACGAGGGTGGTGATGACGGGGGAGGCCAACCCGGAGATGAGCCGGGAGAAGGCGACGGTCAAGGACAGGGCCAGCCCGGTGGCTGCGACTGTGGTTCCGGTGCTGGAGGCCCGGAACGTGAGTGGGAGCTTGGGCCACCTGACCCGGACGCCGACCCGGATAGCCCGGAGGCTCAAGGGATGAGCGAGGGAGAACTGGAAGCTATCCGCCAGCATGTAGCCGAGGAAGTTCGGAAGCATGTCCAGCAGAATGGCATCGGCTCCGTGTCTGTCGAGTGGCAAGAATGGGCAAACGAGACGCTCGCCCCTCCCACAATCCCGTGGCAGCAAACGCTGTCCCGTATCGTGCGAGCATCCATTGAGATGAGCGCAGGAGCGGAGGACTACACGTACAGGAAGATCAATCGTAGGCAGTCTGCGCTTGGAGGAATCATCCTCCCTGCTATGTACAAGCCCAAGATTGAGATTGCCCTTGTACTCGACACGTCCGGCTCCATGAGCAACCAGATGGTGGAGAGCGGGCTGTCTGAAATCAACGGTATCTGCCGGGCAGTAGGATCTTCTGTCACTGTGTTCTGCTGCGACACGTCCGCAGGCGCAGCCCAGAAGGTGGCCAATGCTTCCCGCGTGGAGATTGACCGGCGAGGTGGAACGGACATGCGCGTTGGGATTGAGGCCGCCCTCAAGTCTACGCCCCGACCGCACGTCATCATCGTCGTCACCGACTGCGAGACGGACTGGCCCAGGAAGAGGTGTCCTGTGCCCCTGGTAGTCTGCGCCGTCGGCAAGAGTTCATGGATTGAACGCGTGCCCTCATGGGCCAAGACCGTGCAGATTGAGGATTAGCCCAGGGTAGTTGATTCTCCCTACAATCCATCGGCGTGAGTCGGTGGGTTGTCTGGTGCAATCAAGCATCGTGAGGAAAGAACAATGCAACATCGAGAACTGAAACTGAATGGAGTCATCGGGTACTGGTCCCTGACTGACGGTACGCCACTGGATGTAGTCCACGACGGGCTCAAGCCTGCTGGCCTGAGTCACTGCGTGCCCGTAGAGATGACGGACAAGCCGTCGCTCCGTCGAGCCCTGGCAACTGTGTACCCTGGCCGACGCCAGTTGATCCGTCCGCTGGAAGGGAAGGCTGGGTTTGCAGTCATCCACGAAAGCACCGACGACAACGGGGACATGGTGCATGAGCAGCAGATGCAAGTCCTGATCATCTACCCCAGCCACATGGGAGGCGAGGCGTACCTTGTCTTCCGCCCGGGAGATCACTTTCTCATCCAGCGTGTGCGGGAAGAGTTTGCCTTGGAGAAGGGCAAGGTGCCCGCCGCCCAGATGGGGCAGATCCTTGTCCGCTGTGTTGAATCCTTGAAGGGAGTGTCCCTCCGCCCATCCGGTGGATTCTACTGGCTGGCCGAGGAGGACGTGCCCAAGTGGGAACAGGTGGCCCGGGTGATTGAGGGTGCGAACTCTGGAAACAAGATGTACTTGCTCCGCACCACCACCGAGCCCGAGACTGTGGATGCTGTCTGTGATGCAGTCATCACCCAGGTGCAAGCCAAGCTTGATGCCCTGGCAGAATCCATCGAGTCGGGTGACCTCGGCAAGCGGGCGCTCAAGTCCCGTGAAACCATGGCCCAGGAACTGGACGAGTACCTCCAACGGTATGAAGGCATCTTCCAGAAGTCATTCAAGGAACTGCGGGACCGTTCGGACGACGTGGAAGCCACCGCTGCGCTCGCCCTCATGCAAGCCATGAGTGCATAGCCCAGGGAAGTAGACGAGCACTCGGGGCAGGGGTCTTCGGGCCCCTGTCCCTTCATACATTCCATGTTTTATCTGGCCCTCCCCCTTAGCCCAGAAGAGTAGGTGGTCCTGCGCCTGACTACCGATCCAAGTTCCCCCGCGCTGAACTTGGGAATGAACTTGGCAAGTACCTTTTCAAGTTCCCCCGCGCTGAACTTGGAGGGCCCCTCACCCGACAGTCTAATGAAGCAGACTTCAACGATTCCAGGTACTTACGTCGATCTCATTAGGATGGCCCCCACCCTCGGGAAGGTCTTTCAAAAAAAGCTGAACTTACTTACTTAGAGTACAATACCAAGTAAGTTCCCCCCTTTTCTCCCCTATGCTCCAGAGGGGGGGAGGCCATCCTAATGACTTGCACCCCAACAACCTCCGAGTTAACATACATTTCCCCCAAACCTCCCGGCAGGAGACACCATGACCGCACAAGAATCCCTCGCCCTCCAACAGCAGATGATCACCAAAGCCCGAGAGGTAGCTAAGCAGATGGGCCCAAACATCACGCCCATTGAAGCTGCCCTCGCTGCCCTCGAAACCTGGAAGCCTCCGGCTCCTGATTCTTTGGAGACCTTCTGTCCCGACGCAGCCCTCCTCTCTGCCCACGGGCTCGACCGGTGCCAGCACGGGTTCGAACTGGATGAACTGATTGATCAACTAATCGAGGAGAGCGCACTCGACCCGCGCTTTCGAGGTACGCGCCGCATCAAAGTCCGCCTGGGCAAACTTCTCCGGGCCAGTGGGTTCGTCCGCAAACAACAGCGGAGAGGAGAGGAGCGCCCTGTGATATGGTGTTCCTCTGACCTCGCCCCACAAGTCTTCCGCAATCCCCCCTCCTCGGAATGACAATGCAGCACCCCTACTCTCATGCTTTCGAGAGGAAGCTTCCTTCCGTGAGCGAGCTTCTGGAAGCCCTCCAAGGTATCCGCAACCACGGGCCTTTCCTGGCCCCTTCCACCGCCACCCTCTAAACTAAGAAGGCCCCGGAGCCACACCCCTGTAGCTCCGAGACCGGCCGACTAAGGAACCCAATGCAAAAAAGAACCCAGCCGACATTCCTCCCCTGGCACATTTCTGTAGCCAAGAAAGGCATGACCACTGTAAACCTGTCCAGTGCGGTTGTCAATAACTTGGACTGGCTGGACCGTTTCTTCCGGGCTCCCAAGAAATGTGTGGCGAGTGCCTCCAAGAAGAAGATGCCTACGTGGAACCCGGCAGTGTTCGACGAAGGCCGCCGCAACGACAAGAACGTTCGAGCTATCACTGCCCTGGTGCTTGACTATGATCACCCGGAGTGGTCGCCCGCCAAGCTGCACAAGCACATCAAGGAAGAGGTGAAGCTCGCCCACGGGATCCACACCACCCTGGGCCATACGCCCGAGAACCCACGTTACCGTCTTGTCCTTTTCCTCGACCGGGCCATCCCCATTGAGGAACTGAAAGGCCCGAGGGGGAATCGCCGCGCTGCAACACAGTGCCTCAAGCGGCTTCACGAGAACGCAGCTATTCGCGTGGGCTACGTCGATGGGCTCGACAAATCCACGAGCGATCTTTCTCGCACTTGGGTCTGCCCTGTGCAGCACCCCGAAGTAGAATACGAAGGTTACTTAGAAGTAGCCGACTCCCCTTTGTGTGTGGATGAAATCATGGAAGAACCTCCCAAGCCCCAGCAGCTTAATCTAAGCGCGTGGCCCGGCGAAGACGGAAAGCGGAAGGTCCCGCTGAACCTTGCCATCACTCTCTCCCCCCGAGACGGTGGAGGCGTTCGCTCTGTCGCAGACCTGTGGGAAGAAGGCATAGCCCAGCAGCAAGCGTGCTTGGAGCGTGGTGTAGAACCGGATGAGCGCATCGGGCGCTTCCGCTGCGCGTGCCCCATCGAACCCGGAGCCAGCCCGGGGAGTGCATACATCGACGTGGCGAAGAATCTCCGTTTGCGCTTGCGCTGCGAATCGCAGAACCATGCACACGCCAAGGGAGAGCACCCCCAGCGAACCTTCTGGGCCAGCCGGGAAGCCGACGATCAAAAGAAGAAAGCATCTACCTTTGAAGAGTCCAACAAGATTCTGGCCGAAGTGCCCAACGCTGTGAGGCTCCATGTAGAGAAGAGCATTTCCTACAGCACACGCCTCAAAGCCTGGGTGGAATACCAGGACAACGCGTGGCAAGTCGGCGCTCCCATGAAGGAGCGGGACATCCATCACTACATGGAAGGCCGCCTCCGAGAACGGAACGATACCACTCCCCTGGGCCACAAGCATGTCTTGGCGCTGATCGGAGACACCCACTCCCGCCAGTCCCGTGGTTATGTTTGCGAGTCTCGTGGCGCTCCTGTAGTTTCCACGGACGAAGGTCTAATGCTCAACCTCTATGCAAAACCCAGGCTGGTGCCCCGAGAAGGGGAAGGTGTGACCGAACAATCTCGTTGGCCGAATATCTATGAGATTGTCCAGGTACTCACGGGCCACGAATCGGCAGCCCTCGACTGGCTGCTTGATTGGACAGCAAACCTCATCCAGCATCCCGAGCAGCGAGGAATGATTGCTGTCATTTCCACGTCGCCCCAACAGGGAATCGGGAAGTCCTTGTACGGAAACATCCTTAGAGAGGTCATCGGACGAGAGAACTGCGCTACGGTCACCGACCGTGGGCTGCGCGACACGTTCAACCCGTTCGCCCTGAAGCTCTTGTGCTTGGCAGATGAACTGGAGATCGGAGGCCGAGGGAACGCTTCCGTCACTGCTTCCATGAAGACCTACATCACCGATGAGACAGTCTCCTGCCGCCTGCCTAACTGTGCGCCTACAACTGAAACAAACCGCATGACGTGGTGGATGACCTCAAACAAGACAAAGCCCATCAACGTGGAGAAGAACGACCGGCGATACACAATCCTCCGGGCGTCCCAGGTGAGCAGGTTCTATCGAGACAAGTTCTCATCCTTCTTCAAGACGGGCGAGGACGGCGGCACGTTCACGGATGCTTTCCAGGAAGAGATTGCAGCATTCGCTTACGACATGCGCCGCCGGAGTGTGAACGTCCAAATCCTTTCCAGGCCCATCGAGACGCAGGCGAAGAAGGATCTTATCGAGCTTTCCAAGTCTACCACCGAACGGTTCATCGACGACCTCAACTACCTCGGGCTTCCTGCACTTTCCCAGAAGTGCCCGCCCAATCCGCAGTTTGTGGTGAACCGATCAACCGAAGTGTCGAAAGGAACAACCAGTGTCCACACAATGTACCTGTACGGCTGCTTCCGAACGTGGCTCGAATCTACAGGAGAGAAGCACGGGCGTGTATCTGAAAGTGAGTTCCGGCACGAAGCGACAACCAACCATGGGCTGGAACTGAAAAAGCACCGAGGCGAGAACTACTACGTGAATGTTCACGGGGCTGCCTGGAAGGAGGAGGAAGAAGAAGGGAACCTTGTGATGTTCGCGCCCCTCACTGACGACAACTACTAAGGAGAAAAGCAATGAGACGTTTCGTCTTTACGGATGAAGTGCCCCCGGAGGCTATCACCATCCCGGGCATATGGAAGAACAAGCGGGGCAATGGATTCCGCGTACCGCACAACGCACATTCTCTCCTGGGCTGGGAGCCCAGCACACTGAACACAGTTTCAGATGAGATTCTGCACGAGGCGCTCACTTGCCCGAGGCTTACCCCTGGGCTGGACACGTTCGCCAAGCCCCACCAGAAAGAGATGATTCGGAAGATGCTTGCTCTCCCGGGCTCTCATGGCTGGGCCCCGCCCGGTGCAGGCAAGACCCTGACCGCCCTCGTGGTCATGGTCAACACCTCTGGGCCGAGGCTCGTGGTAACCAAAGCCGCTGCCCGGGGAACCTGGGTTGAACAAATCCGCAGGTACACGACGCTGGAGCCCGTGCTCCTCTTAGGACAAAAGCCACCACTGGGTTTTGAACTGAGCAAGGAAGTGATCTACGTCACCGCATGGGAGACTATCAAGTATTGGGCAGACGCCCTCTCCAAGCACATCCGCATTACCGTGTGGGATGAGATTCACTGGCTCCGCAGGCCCAAGCACTGCAAGGCCATCGTTCAGCAGGACGGCTCCGTCAAGTTCAAGGGGCTGGGCAACAGCCTCGACGCTGCCCGGAAGATTGCCCAAGCGAGCAACCGGAGCATCGGACTCACGGCCACACCCATCCCGGGCCGAGTGCGCGACCTATGGACGCAACTTGATCTGGTAGAGCCCTGGCAGTGGGGAACCTTCCACAACTTCGGTGTGAGATATTGCGGAGGAGAACACACCGGCTACGGCTACCAGTACAACGGGCTGACCAACGCAGAAGAACTACGCGAGCGCCTGGGCTTCGTAAAGGTCCGGGTGACCCGAGACGCTGTAAACCAGCACCTCCCAGCCAAGCGCAGGGAAATCATTCGACTGAATGTCCAAGAGCAGAACAAGCCCGCAGCGATGAAGCGAGAGATCCAACGTGCAGCAAAGAGCGGCGACCAGGAATCCTACTTCGAAACCCTGATGATGGAGGCTGCTTCCCGCAAGCACAACTACATCCAAGACCGGGTCGTTGACTGTCTCCGCGCCGGGCAAAAGGTCGTGGTCTTCACGGGCCGACGCCTGGACTGCGAACGGCTGGCCGAGAAGCTGGAGAAGTTCTGTCTCGCCCGAGTACCCAAGGCAGAAATCTGGTGGGCCCACGGAGGGACCGACACCGCCGAGCGGGACCGCATCCGCAATGAGTACATGGCTTCACCTGGGCCCTCGCTGCTCGTAGGCACGGGAGACGCCTGGGGTGAGAGTATCGACTTGCAGGACACGGACTTGGCCATCATCGCCATGCTCCCCTGGACTCCGGACAAGGTGATTCAGTGGGAGGGGCGCTTCGCCCGCCTGGGCCAAACACGGCCCGTGCTCGTGTCCTACATCATTGCCCGGGCAACAGCGGACGAACACGTCGCTGACCTGCTCTTGGACAAGCTGCCCCACGTCGGAGAAGTGGCCGAGGACAACGCAGCCCAGGAGATTGAAGGAGCCCTGGCAGGAGTAGACAACAGCCCCGAGGCCCGCGCTTCGTTGCTGGCCCGCATTTCCCAGGGGCCTGTTTCTCCTGAACACTCTCCCTAAACTATATGGGCACTTGACTTGCGGGTGCCTATACCCCATGCTACACTACAAGTAGGAAAGACCAATGCAACCGACCCCCCTCACACCCGATCAGGGTGCGATGCTTTACACCGGGCCATCCGAGCGCGGTTGGCACCGCATCGAATCAGTGCTCCGCTGTCCCAGGCTCTATGCTTTGAGGCATATCGAAGGCTTGGAGTTCAAGACAAGCAGTCCCTTGGTGTCCGGCACACTGATTCACTTGGCCCTTGCCCACCACTACAAGCGGCTGCAATGTCGCCAGCAGGGCACAGACCCGAATGTTTGGAAACATCCCGAGCACGCAGTCATGGCGCTCGCAGAAAAGAATGCCGACCAGTCCAAGCTGTGGGAACAGAACCATGGAAATGTCATAGCTGCTTACTATGAGTACCGGCAAAACTGGAGCGCCGAGAAGTGGAAGGTGCTTGAAGTAGAGGAGGAAATGCGAGCCCGGTTGGGGGGCGAAAAGTTTCTCTACACCCAGCGGCCCGACCTCGTTGTTGAGGATGAGCACGAGCGCGTGTGGATTGTTGACCACAAATCCTGCTACCGCATCGTGTCCAAGACCCTCCGGCAGCACATCCTGGACGGACAGTTCTTGGGCTACCAAATGTTTGGCCGGGCCAAGTATGGCGAGCGTTTCGCGGGTGTCATCGTCAACCGCATCAAGCTTGCCCATCCCCATGACTTCGACCGCCGGGCCCTGGAGCCCGCGCCTGCTGCGCTCAAGAACTTCACCGACACTGTCATCAACGCTGAGCGTTTGATTCAGAAATACGGTGAGAGCGGCAAGCTATCTGGCTTCCCCATGGCCCTGAACAACCAGACTTGCTTTGGTAAGTACGGCCAGTGCTCTGCTTTTGAGCAATGTCAGTTCGGTCTTCGATAGTGTGTTAGTGTTCTAAATCTGTGTGTAGGAGTAAATCGTGAGCAAATCAAACGGAAAGGCTCCGGCTATGCCGGGAGTCTTCATCTGCCTCTATGGGCCCAGCAAGGCTGGTAAAACTGTAGCGTCGGCTGCGGCTGGTTCCACGGGAGCATTCATCGGGAGCCCCTCTGGGCTCATGTCCGCCCGCCAGTTCTTGGGCATCAAGAACCTGGACATTCGTCCAGCCAAGCTGGTGCCCGAGGCAACGGCGCAGATCAAAAGCTTGTTGGGCTCTGGGACATCTCGGCCCCCCTCGATTGTGATGGATGACTTCTCCCTTGTGGTCGAGTCCACCATCAACGAGTACGAGGCGACCAAAGGACGCTCCAATATGTGGAGCGCCCTGACCAGGGACGTGCTTGAAATCAGGGATGCAGCCCGGGAAGCAACCGAGCGTGGCACCGTCGTCATCTTCAACTGCCACGAGCAACCGCCCCGCACAAGCAGTGGCAAGTTCATCCGTGGTGGCCCCGCTCTTCCTGGGCAACTGCCCGAGAAGTTCAGTGGGATGGTAGACGTGATTGGCCGAGCCATGTTCGAGGCGACCGCTGCCCCATGGAAGTATCAACTGTGCTTCGAGCCCCAGCCCGACTACGTGTGTGGCGACAGGCTTGGAGTCTTCCCGGGCATGGCTCCCATGAACATTGCCGAAGGACTGCGCCATGCAGGCTACCCCATCCCATATCCCCCGGGGATGGAGTGGATGCCCAAGGTGGTTGAAAAACTGTCCGACAAGATCCTGGAAGACGGGATTGAGAACTGGCCGACCATCATCCAGAAAGCATTCGGAGCCCTCCGAGGAGAGCACCCTGTTCCCCACGTCAGGTGGGCGATGCAGGACGCACTTCACCGGGCCATCCTCATCCATCACCAGAACGTCGGCATCGCGCAAACCTTTGCCCTGCCAACCGACGACGAGGAGCTATTCGCTTAGAGTTTTGGGGGGTCGGCTGGGACTTGGGTTTTTTATGCTTTTTCCTCTCAAGTCCTGGCTGGCTCTCCATCCCCCCCTCCCTTTGGGAGAACAGCAAACCAACAACGTGTGTATCTACAAGGAGCACTAAATCATGTCCTCTGAAATCATCAACCCCACCATCACCGTGGACTTCACCGGCACGACTCCCGCAGGCGGCTCATCCCTGGGCTACCTCACCGAGGGGTTCCACACCGGTACTGTCCTTGAAACCCGCCAGTACGAAGACAACGCTGGCCGTCTGTATGTCTACATGATCACCGACGGCATCCGTCACCGGGAGAGCTTCAACCTGTCCGGGAACGGCCTCGCTTTCCTCATGGGCTTCCTCGTCTCCGCTGGAATCCCCGAGGACAAGATGAGCGGTTCCATGAAGTTGCCCATGGACAAGGTGGTCAACCGTCCGGTGTTCTTCAACTACACCCCGCCCGAGTTGGAAGACAACGGTCGTCGCGTGGAGGGGAGCTACCCCCGCTATCGCTTTTACCAGAAGGCACAGTTCGAGCAGATTGTGAGCGCCACCAGCAAGCCTGTGTCTTCGGACTTCCAGGTGGAAGCTGCTGCGCCCACCAACGGGAGCAACGGGAAAGCGGTTGCTGCGCCCGCAGCATCCTCGGAAGAGAACTTCGACTTCCTGCTGGAAGGGTAAGTGATGCAGGGGTGTGTCACAAACCCGGCCCCCTCTCCTTCGGGAGGGGGGGCATCCCCTCGCTGTGCGCGGTGCCCACTCCGCACGGCCGACACCGGAGATCCGGTCGGCCCGGAGAAGCATCCGCACGACAAGGTGATTCTCATAGGTGAGGCACCCGGAACTCACGAGGTCATGGAAGGGAGGCCCTTCGTTGGCCCGGGTGGAATGGAACTCCAGCGAGCCCTGGACGCCTTGAACATTCGTCGGGACTTGTGCCACATCACCAACGCTCTTCAATGCCGCCCACCCAAGAACGACTTGGAAGCGGCGAACATCATGGTCGCCCGGGCCAACCGCAAACTCCGGCGGGATAATCCCACCGCAGAACAAATCCTTCGCCCGGCAGCAGCGTGCCGTGGCAGGCTGCTCCAGGAGCTTAGGCAAACTGGTATAAAAAATATCGTGTGTTTAGGGAAGACTGCCACAAAGGCTATCCGTGGTGGCGATTTCTCCATCATGGGCATTCGGGGAGGATGTGAAGAGGTGCCTGCCCCTTGGGATTCCAAGGTCACACTTAGGGTTGCGTATACTATTCACCCCTCGTTCGTCCTTCAGATGCCCGCATATCGCGAAGTTTTCCAGCACGATCTTCGGAAAGCATTTAGGTTCTTCAACGGGAGTCTCCAGTGGATAGAACCACGGATCGTAATCACGAACGATCCGGGCAAGGTCTTCCAACAGCTTCGGCGGTTCCGGACGCTGGGGGCTCCCCTCGCATACGATGTTGAGACGGATTCGATTGATCCGATGACCGCCAACGTCCGGTGCATTGCCATCAGCAACGAGGACGAGGCACTCGTCATCCCTACCCTGGGCATCCAAGGCGAGGCTCTCATGCCTCCAGCCCAGGAGAAGCAAATCAAAGAAATGGTTCGCGACATTTTATGTAGCGAGCTTTCGATCTTAGGCCACAACGCGGGCCAGTATGACCGTCTTGTGTGCGAACAGTGGCTCGGCCAAACACCCAACCTCGCGGCAGATACGCTGCTTCTGCACCTCTTGGCAGACAACGAACTCCCCCACGGTCTTGGTTTTGTCGGCTCCTTCTACACCGACAACCCGGAAGCCTGGAAGGCTGACCACACCGCAACCGAGGCGAAGACCAACCGAGAGCTTCATGTCTATTGCGGGAAGGATGCCTGCGTCACTGCTCGAATCGCTACCCCTCTTGCCCGAGACGTGAAGAACCGTCGGCAGACACACCTTCTGCCCAGAGAGCACATGCTCCAGGCGTTGGGCACAGTCATGCAGTCGAACGGGATGCACCTGGATCGAGAGCGTCTTGAGGAGAAAAGCCTCCTGCTTGAACAGAGGGCTAAGCACCACCTCGCGGAGTGCCACAGCATCGGTGGGGAGAAGTTCAACCCACAAAGCACCCAGCAAATGGCAAAGCTGCTCTTCAAAGATTGGGGTCTTGCTCCTCACCACTACTCGGAGAAGACGGGCGACCCTTCCACAGACGACACAACGCTCCGGGCGATGCTCATCCACTACGGGCTGGACGAGGAGAAGGTCCACTTCATCAACTCCGTTCGGGCTTTTCGCAAGGCGAGCAAACTCTTGGGCACATACATCCGTCCGCTCATGGGAACAACGGTCAACCGTGTACACCCATCCTACAACCGGCTACCCAAAACAGGGCGCTACTCGTCGAGCAATCCAAACATGCAGAACCAGCCCTACTCTATCAGGGACATGTACGTCGCTCGCCCTGGGCACCTACTGGTTGGGGCAGACATGGACCAGTTGGAAATGCGCCTCATCGCAGAAGAAGCCCAGGCGATGAACTCACTCCGCATCATCAACGACAACCTGGACCCGCACAATGAAACGATGGAAGTCATCTACGGGCCCGAGGTGTGGGGCTTGGACGGCGCTCCCGAAGACCGAAGAGCTAAGGGGAAAGGCCAGTTCAAAGCAACCCGAGACATCACCAAGAACGTCCGGTATGCGTGGCAGTACGCAGCATCCGTGAAGCGTATCCACGAACAAGTCGTGTCCGTCGAGGATGACGAGGGCAACCTCATTTTCTCTCACATGCAAGTAGAGGACATTCGCCAAGTCATCGAAGGTCTAAAGCGTGCCGACCCAGAAATCCCCAGATGGTGGCGTAAGGTTGAAAGCCGCTACCGAAGGGAGGGTTTCATTGGAGATTCGTTCTGGGATCGACGACGCTACTTCCGAAATGAGGACAAGCTGAACGAACTGGTGAACCACGGGATTCAAGCAGGAGGAGTCCATATCGTCCACGAGGCGATGATTGAACTGTTCTACGGAATACAAGATTGGTTCGCCACGGAAGCTGTTGAAAGCCCGGGGGTGGTGATGCCCCTCGAATGGCTCATCAATCATGGACACGATGCTCTTTATTTGGAAGTGCCCGAAGAGAAAGCCGAAGCTGCGGCGGCTGCTCTTGGGGCTGCGATGACTCGGCGTAGAAAGACCGGGGCGTTGCTTACCTACACCGCAGAAGGAGCCACCGGGTATCGGTGGACGGAGGTCTAAATGAGTAGAATCAGAGTGTTTTTCGGCCACCCCGCTGGGCTATCCAGCGACGGCATTGACGCCGCATCAAAGGAGCTTCGAGGACTCCTTCGAGCCCGAGGGGAGAAGGCAGGGCATCCAATAAAAGTATCAGTGGTTCCTGGGAGGGATGACCACAAGCTACACTTCAAAGGTGATTGGGATGCCTGGGCTGAGGGGATTGTTTCCCGCAAGGATTCCATTACCTTGAAGCGGCACTACGACATGATCGTTGTGCCCAGCGAAACCGTTGGCCGTGCAACAGCCCAGATTGTTGAAGCGGCACTCACTGTAGGCCGTCCTGTCATTCTCTTCGACGAGGGCACGCTCAAGAAGGTCGTTGGAATCCACCAACATGACCCGGAGGATTGGCAGGGCGGCTTTACTCTTGACTTGTGGGAACCCCCCCAAGAATCTACTCAACTCAAACTGCCCCTGGAGGTGCCCAATGTCCGTAACTCTTGACGAGAGAGTCCAAGCTCAAATCAGTGCAGCCCAACTGCTGGCCCAACTTCGGGAGGCGGGTTTCTCCGATGAAGCCATCGCCGTCGGGATGGGGCAGCACTTGGGGGGCATCAACCCCAGCGCCCAGAGCGTCCAGAGATGGCGCAATGGGAAATCCAACCCCAGCCGTGTCAATGGCATGGCACTCGCCGCCCTCTACAAGAGGGCTCTCAATGCCCAAGGAGAAACAGAATGAGCTTTATCGAACAACTGACCACCAACATCAAGAGCCCAGACGGGGAGGACTACACAGTCACCCTGGGCAAGAACACTGTTCTCATCGGAGACAACGAAGCGGGCAAGAGCGCCATCGCAGAGGCGGCAGAGCTTGCTCGGACGGGGGCAGCCTTCGGGCTTCTCTACCGAGACAAGCCCGTGAAGGGCGGCGACTTGCTCTCCGCTTTGATTCCGCCCGGGGAGGAGAAAGCATACGCCGTCGCCTCTCTCGACGACGGGCAGGAATGTAGCTGGGTCCTGCACGGAGGGAAGCGTCCGGTTCGGACAGGCCCAAACGGAGTAGGTCTGTCTGTCGCAGAGCTTCACGCTGTGCTCGCCGGGAGCGAAGAGACCAAGGCTAAGTTCTTCTGGCATCGTCTATGCGAGCCCAAAAACAAAGAAAGGCTGAAGCAGACACGAGTCGACGAAGATTTGCACGGACTCTTAGATCAAAACTGGTCGGACAGTTCCGAACTGTCTGATCTTTCGGTTTTGCTCACGAAGCTTGGGTCTGCGAGACGAGAGCAGAGCGCCGCAGTGAAGGCAAGCATCATTGCCCTGGAATCCCTGGGCTCGATCCGTGAGGTCACCGATGACGAGATTGCGGGTTTGTGGGATAGTCTGGAGCGTGCTCACGCTCGGGATTTGCTTCGGGCCCTGTACTTGGAGAACAAGCGTGACCCGGCAACCCACGCACCAAACACTCTCCGTCACTTGGTGGAGCAGTTGGGCGGGCAGGAAGCTGTGACTCGCATCCCCGAGACCG
>Ga0098066_1000217_pt1 | contig 20093 bp, 20 predicted proteins | sample 25BtaG_FD_76332 | JGI IMG/M metagenome (GOLD analysis project Ga0098066, IMG submission 76332) | Marine viral communities from Cariaco Basin, Caribbean Sea - 25B_WHOI_OMZ_CsCl | ecosystem: Environmental > Aquatic > Marine > Oceanic | place: Caribbean Sea: Cariaco Basin | collected 2014-11-08
GACGCTGGGCGGAAGCAGAAGCGTCTGACTTCGGGGAGTGCCTTCCAGATGTCTCATAAAAAATAACCGCGAGCCATGTCGCGGTTATTTTGCCAGCTTGGGAGGCTGTTTTCACACAGCCTCACATGGCCGGGTTTTTGTACGCTCTCCGGAATCCGGATTAACGCTTGGAGTACTGCGGACGCTTACGCGCCTTGCGCAGACCCACTTTCTTACGCTCAACCTGGCGCGCGTCACGGGTGACGTAGCCAGCCTTGCGAAGGGCCGGACGCAGGGTTTCGTCGTAGTCCATCAGCGCACGGGTCAGACCGTGACGGATTGCGCCCGCCTGACCACTGGTGCCACCGCCAGCGACGGTGATCTTGATGTCGAAACGATCGGTAGACTCAGCCACTACCAGCGGCTGACGAACGATCATACGCAGGGTCTCACGACCGAAGAACTGCTCGATCGTGCGCCCGTTGATGGTGATGTTACCGCTTCCCGGCTTGATAAAGACGCGAGCCGTGGAATTCTTGCGGCGACCAGTACCGTAATTTTGTGTTACAGACATATCCGCCTTCCGTTAAATGTCGAGTTCTTTGGGCTGCTGGGCTGCATGGGGATGCTCAGCACCGGCATAGACTTTCAGCTTCTTGAACATGGCGCGACCGAGGGGACCCTTCGGCAACATACCCTTCACAGACTTCTGGATGATCTGCTCAGGCGCCTTGTCAATCAGCTTCTCGAAGTTGATGGACTTGATACCACCGGGAAAGCCGGTATGGCTGTAGTACATCTTGGCACTGGCCTTTTTGCCGGTCACCCGGACCTGGCCTGCATTAATGACTACGATGTAGTCGCCAGTGTCGACGTGAGGGGTGTACTCAGGCTTATGCTTGCCCCGCAGACGACGGGCGATCTCGGTTGACAGACGACCCAGCGTCTTGCCGGCTGCGTCTACAACGTACCAGTCACGTGTTACGGTTTCTGGTTTCGCACTCAGAGTCTTCATTGAATCCGCCTTGAACGCTACAAAAAAATAAACGTTTAAAAACCCGCACGCCAGCGCTGTGGGAAGAGCACCAGACCGGGTTTTATACCTGTTGGCCGGCCAACCAGTTCGGTTACCGGCTCGGGACAATGCCGTTCGGGGCTGAGACGACATTATCACCATGAAAAGCCAGGGCGCGGAGTATATATTAACCAACCAGCCATGCCAAGCCTTTCACTGACCCGATGCCAGGTCTGGCCAGCCATACAGGCACGCCACGTTTCGCGCCAGCTGCCAGGCGAGGACCTCTTCCTCTTGCTTTTTCAGTGCTGCCAGCACTGTCAGTACTTGCCGAAGGTTTGCCGGCTCATTCTCGCCTTTTGCCACCCCGGCAGGGGGCATATCCGGCGCATCGGTCTCCAGCACCAAGGCTTCGATGGGCAGCCGCGATATGGCATCCCGCGTCTTGAGAGCCCGGTCATAGGTGATGACACCACCAATCCCCAGGAAGCACCCCAGGTCCACCAGCGTCTTTCCCTGCTGGTAGCTGCCCGAGAACCCGTGAACCAGGACCGGTACGTCAGGCGACCTGCGCCGAAGCACCGCAGCAACCTCATCGTGGGTTCGCACAGAATGGATGACGAGCGGCAGGCCTAGCGAGTCCGCCAGCTCAACCTGCGCCTCGAACCAGGGCATCTGGGCGCCCAGGTCACCGTGGAGACGGTCAAGCCCGCACTCACCCAGCCCGACGCAGCGGTCATCCGCATTGCGCAACGCTGATTCCAGGTCATCAAGGGCTGTATCGCCGTGCTCTCCAACGAACCATGGATGTATACCCAGGCAGTACCACCAGTCGTTACACTCCGAAGCGAGCTCCTGCACCCGGGACCAGTCCCGCTGCCGCACCCCTGGAATAACCAGGCGCGAAACCCCGGCCTGCCGGGCCCTTTGCCAGAACTCATCCCTCCGACACTCAAAGGCCTGAAAGTCGAAATGGCAATGGGCGTCAACCAGCTGCATGAATCCTCCGCAAACCTGGCGACCGGTCAGTGCTCCCGGGTCTTGTGGAACTGAACATCCGGGTAACGCTCCTGCGCCAGCTGCAGATTCACCATAGTAGGTGCAATATAGGCCAGCCGGTCAGCGCCATCCAGGGCCAGGTTGTCGTTGGCCTTGCGCTGGAACTCATCCAGCTTGCGCGGGTCGTCGCTGGTCACCCAGCGGGCGGTCGCCACATTGATGGGCTCATAGATGGCGTCCACCTTGTACTCACTCTTCAGGCGGCTGACCACCACATCGAACTGCAGCACACCGACCGCGCCCACGATAAGGTCATTGTTGCGCATGGGCCGGAACAGCTGCACAGCCCCCTCTTCCGAGAGCTGGATCAGCCCCTTCTGCAGCTGCTTGGTCTTAAGCGGGTCCTTCAGGCGAATGCGACGGAAGAGCTCCGGGGCAAAGTTGGGAATACCGGTGAACTTCATATTTTCGCCGGAGGTAAAGGTATCTCCCAACTGAATCGTGCCATGGTTATGCAGGCCGATGATGTCACCGGCAAAGGCTTCATCGGCATGCTCCCGATCACCGGCCATAAAGGTCAGTGCATCAGAGAATCGCACCTCTTTGCCAATACGGACATGTCGGGCCTTCATGCCCTGCTGGTATCGGCCGGAAACAATGCGCAGGAAGGCCACCCGGTCCCGGTGCTGGGGATCCATGTTCGCCTGGATCTTGAACACGAAGCCCGAAAAGTTATCCTCCGCCGGCTCCACCGTTCTGACATCGGTCTCCCGGGGCAAGGGTGACGGCGCCCACTCCACAAGCCCGTCCAGCATATGATCCACACCGAAGTTGCCCAGGGCCGTACCGAAGAAGACCGGGGTCAGCTCGCCGGCCATGAACAGGTCATGGTCGAACTCGTGGGAAGCGCCCTTTACCAGTTCGATCTCGTCCCGCAGGTCGTCGGCGTAGTTGCCGATAGCCTCATCCAGCTCGGGATTGTCCAGCCCGGAGATGACCCTCTTCTCCTGTATGGTATGGCCCTGGCCGGTCTGGTAAAGGATAACCTCATCCCGCGACAGGTGGTAAACCCCCTTAAAGCTCTTGCCCATACCAATCGGCCAGGTAATGGGTGCACAGGCGATCTTGAGGACATCCTCTACCTCATCCATGAGCTCCACCGGATCACGGGTATCCCGGTCCAGCTTGTTCATGAACGTCAGAATGGGTGTGTCCCGCAGGCGGGTGACTTCCATCAGCTTGATGGTCCGCTCCTCAACACCCTTGGCTGCATCGATCACCATCAGGCAGGAGTCGACCGCCGTCAGAGTGCGGTAGGTATCTTCCGAGAAATCCTCGTGACCCGGAGTATCCAGCAGATTCACCAGGCGACCGCCGTAGGGAAACTGCATAACGGAAGTGGTCACCGAAATACCGCGCTCCTTTTCCATCTCCATCCAGTCAGACTTGGCATGCTGACCGGATTTCTTGCCCTTGACGGTCCCTGCCTTCTGGATCGCCTGACCGAACAGCAGCACCTTCTCGGTGATGGTGGTTTTACCGGCATCCGGGTGCGAGATAATGGCAAAGGTGCGCCTGTTGGACACTTCGCTGGCAATTTTACTGTCGGACATAGCCTCACGCCTGGTTGGTCTGAAGATCCGGAGGGACGTCATGCGGGTAACGCCCCGCCTGGGTCAGTGGTGAAAAGCTGCGCATTTTCGCTGATCAGGCAGCAGGATACAAACGATTCAGCTGGTCGGATCCGCCGGCCCGGCGAGCCCCAGGGCCATGACGATCGCATCTTCCCGCCCGGCACCGTCCGGGTAATAACCCGGCCGCTCCCCGACAACGACAAAGCCCTCGCTCTGGTATAGTCGCCTGGCGCCCCGATTGCCGACACGGACCTCCAGCACCATACGCTGCAACCCCTGACAGGCAGATTCAGCCAGCAGAACACGCAACAACTGGCGCGCATACCCCCGGCCGCGGCTTGCAGGACGAACGCAAAGGTTCAGCAGATGAGCCTCATCAAACAGGGTTGCCTGCACGGCATAGGCCTCCAGACGACCCGCCTGTTCAATGCCGAGAAGCGAGTAGCCAGACCGGAAAGTGTCCCGGAACACCCCCTCACTCCAGGGATGGGAGTACCCCTGGTGCTCGATATCAAGAATCGCAGGCAGGTCTCCCTGAGTCAGTTCCCGAACCACCACTTCCGGATAGCGGTCGCTGACTGAGCACATGCCACTCATCACAGGGCCTCGGCTTGCCGAAGCGCCTGCCACAACTGTCGCTTGCTATCAGGCTCTGACGAAAGGGCGGCCAGGCTTCTCGGAAAAGATACGGCAGCATCGCCCAAAGGGGCTACCAGCAAACGCAAGAGCCTCGTCGCCTCAGGCGACAGATCCTCCGGCTCGATACCCAGCCAGAGTTGCCTTGTCGTCGCAAATCCCTGCACCATGGACGCGAGCACCTCTGCAGCCCCTGCTGCATCATTGCCTGGTACCTCCGGATTATTGAACACCGGCCAGCGCAAGGTCTCGGTACGCAGGACAGAGTCCCCCAGGGCTCGCAGAACGTTTTCTGCCAGCCGGTCTTCCAGGCCACGGCTCGCTTCGTCCGGGGTGCTGCTGATGAGCAGCCACCGGCTTCCGCACCAAAAACGCCAGTGCAGTTTCACGGGCATCCCGGCGAGTACATCATTCACAGGGGTGGTTTCGGGGGCGCCGGCATCGGCTGCATCCTTTCCAGCCGGCGCATCCGCAACGTCAGCAGCTACCGGCAGCACAGCATCAGCGCTGCCACTTGCACCCTGTTCCTGCCTGGCAGGGGAGCGGTATGCGGTCCCACCCTTTTGCTCCCCGGCCAGCAAGCCTTGCAGCTGTGCCAGTCCCCGCCGGGAAACTCCGGGAGGCGACGAAGCAGATGCAGGAGCGTCCGGCATGGGCTCCGGGTTATTGGCCTGGCTTTCCTCCTGACCGGGCTCGCGAAAATCAAAGTCCGGACTGGGGGCCGCCCCTGGCAATGGCGCCCTCGCGTACCAGACTCGGACGCCAGCTACCCCCAGCGCAAACTGTCGAAGCGCTTCATTCATGAATAGCAGCTCCCCACCGGCTGCGGAGTTCGTGCCGGGCACTGACAAGTCGGGGATGGGCGTCGGCCATGACAAGCTCCTGAAACGGTTACCGGCATCGGTCTGCCGAAAACCCTTTGGCGAAACCCGCATTATAACAGCGCAGCACCCCTGAGGTTACCCCGAAACACCGGAACACGCCCCTCGCAATCAAACACACCAATAACCCTATATCTGGAATTTTTTGTATCAGAAAACTTCTGAGCAAACTTTCGCCAAGCAGGGAATCGAATATTTTTTTCTTTTACCCCATATGTTTATAGATCTCGCTTTAAGAGCATCCGGGCATAACTCCACACAATCTACGACTAAAAGCGATACATAAATCAATTTCTCAGTTCTTGACGAGTGTCAATTAGTGCCTATACTGATACCACACTTCGCCTGGCGACAGGCCACAAGAACAACGGAGTTAACCATGTCCCAAGACAGCATCCTCCTCGCCGTCGAGCAAGGGGTCGCCACCATAACGCTTAACCGTCCCCAGAGCCTGAACAGCTTCAACGCCGACATGCACGAAGCCCTGCGCTCAGCCCTCGAGAAGGTTCGCCAGGATGACTCCATTCGCGTGCTGGTGCTGACCGGTGCAGGCCGGGGTTTCTGCGCCGGACAGGATCTGGGCGACCGCAACGTTGCTCCGGGAGAGGCAGCGCCGGACCTCGGTTACTCCATCGAGACCTGGTACAACCCGCTGATCCGCGCCCTCCGGGATCTGCCGGTGCCGGTGATCTGCGCTGTTAACGGCGTTGCGGCAGGCGCTGGTGCAAACATCGCACTGAGCTGCGACATCGTCCTGGCCGCCCGCTCTGCCAGCTTCGTACAGGCCTTCTGCAAACTCGGACTGGTTCCGGACTCCGGCGGCACCTGGATTCTGCCCCGCCTGGCTGGCATGGCCCGCGCCAAGGGCATGGCCCTGCTGGGTGACAAGGTCAAGGCGGAACAGGCCGAAGCCTGGGGCCTGATCTGGCGCTGCGTGGATGACGAGGCCCTGACAGAGGAAACCCGCAAGATGGCCGAGCACTTTGCCACCCAGCCCACGGCCGGCCTGGCACTGATCAAGCAGGCGCTGAATGCCAGCACGACCAACACCTGGGACGAGCAACTGGACCTGGAGCGGGACCTGCAGCGTCAGGCAGGTCGGAGCGAAGACTACCGGGAAGGTGTCTCGGCTTTCATGGAAAAGCGACAGCCGCAGTTCAAGGGCCGCTAATCCAAAGCGCGCGTACAGGGCAATAAGACACCACTACTACTGACTCACGGGGAGCCAAGAACAATGACCCAACCCGACCCCCAGACCCTCGCTGAACAGTGCGCCGAAGCCATGTTCAGCCGCGACCAGGCCAGCCAACACCTGGGCATGGCGATCAAGACTATCGGCCCTGGCACCGCCACCCTGACCATGACGGTAGACGAGCGCATGATCCAGGGTCATGGCAATTGCCACGGGGGCTACCTGTTCACCCTCGCCGATTCAGCCTTCGCCTTCGCCTGCAACACCTACGACAAGGCCACCGTGGCTGCCGGATGCAGCATTGAATACATGGCCGCCGGGCAACTCGGCGACACCCTGACCGCAACCGCCACCGAGCGAGCGCGGGGGCGTCGCACCGGCGTTTATGACATCGAAATCACTAACCAGGATGGCAGGACCGTCGCGCTGTTCCGCGGCAAGTCCTATCAGGTCCAGGGCAGCGTTCGCGAACAGGGCGAACCGCAATAACAACGACCAAGTGGACCGCAACCTACCAACAAGTCCAAACCGGGAATAGCATCATGACCTTACCCATGCAGAAAATCGGTCCCCTCGACCCCCTGGAAACCGCCAGCGTTGACGAATTGCGCCATGAACAGCTGCAACGCCTGCGGTGGAGCATCAACCACGCCTATACCAACGTACCTTTCTACCGGGAAGCGTTTGACAAGATCGGCCTCAAGCCGATGGACATCAACTCCCTGGAGGACCTGGCCAAGGTTCCGTTCACCATGAAGAACGACCTGCGGGACAACTACCCGTTCGGCATGTTCGCCACCCCCATGGAGCAGATTGTCCGGGTCCACGCCTCCAGCGGCACCACCGGCAAGCCGACAGTGGTGGGCTACACCCAGAAAGACATCGACACCTGGGCCAGTGTGGTGGCCCGCTCCATCCGCGCCGGCGGCGGCCATGCAGGCGACAAGGTTCACGTGGCCTACGGCTACGGCCTGTTTACCGGCGGCCTGGGCGCCCACTACGGCGCCGAAAAGCTCGGCTGCACCGTGATCCCAATGTCCGGCGGCCAGACCGAAAAGCAGGTTCAGCTGCTCAAGGACTTCCAGCCCGACATCATCATGGTGACGCCGTCCTATATGTTGAACCTGGCTGATGAAATCGAGCGCCAGGGCATCAACCCCCACGACCTGCCCCTGCGCCTTGGCATTTTCGGGGCTGAGCCGTGGACCAATGCCATGCGGGTCGAGATTGAAGAACGCCTGGGCATCGACGCCCTGGATATCTATGGCCTGTCCGAAGTCATGGGGCCCGGCGTTGGAATGGAGTGCATCGAAACGAAGGACGGCCCCACCATCTGGGAAGACCACTTCTACCCGGAAATCATCAACCCGGAAACCGGTGAAGTCCTGGCCGACGGCGAATATGGCGAGCTGGTGTTCACCACCCTTACCAAGGAAGGCCTGCCGATCCTGCGCTACCGCACCCGCGACCTGACCCGCCTGCTGCCGGGCACTGCCCGCCCCATGCGCCGTATTGACAAGATTACCGGCCGCAGCGACGACATGCTGATCATCCGCGGCGTCAACGTGTTCCCCAGCCAGATCGAGGAACAGATCCTGCGAGTCCAGGAACTGTCACCCCACTATGAGATCGAGGTCTACAAGGACGGCAACCTGGACTGCATGGACATTCGATGTGAGCTCAAGCCCGAGCACGGCAGCGCCGATGACGGCGAGCGGGAAAAGTACGCCAAAACCCTCGCCCACAACATCAAGTCGTTCATCGGTATCAGCACCCGCATTACGATCACCGAGCCGAATCGCCTGGCCCGCTCCGAAGGCAAGGCAAAGCGGGTGTTTGACCGCCGGAAGTAATCAGAACGTAACGAGTCATCGTGTAGAGCAGACCTCCTGTTGCTCTGACCTTGCCCCGTCTTTACGGGGCTTTTTTTCTCCTTAACGCGTCACTTCCTGAACACCGGAACTCCTCCCGCGTATCAGAAGTGACCAATCGAGACGAATACCCAAAAATCTCGATAAAACGTCGCAGTAGAGCCATTCGAATTGATCATTATCTGGTTATGACGAGATGATCTTAAAGAAAACGTGATACAGAAATGATCCGCTTGATATTTCACAAGGTATCATAAATAATTATCCAAACGTCCAGCAGGTCTTGTGGGCCGAAAAGATTCAGGTGCGCACCAGGGGTGTGGCACCCGCCCGGGAACAAGAACCTATTTACCGGAACCGGAGGTACACCATGTACGCACAGCTCGTTGAAACCGGCGCCAAGCGCGTCAAGTCCCTCGAGGAGATGTCCCCAGAGGAGCGCGAGTTCCAGCTCAAGATCGACGCGGAAACCAAGATCGAAGCCAAGAACTGGATGCCGGAGGGGTACCGCAAGACCCTGATCCGCCAGATCTCCCAGCACGCCCACTCGGAAGTGGTCGGCATGCTGCCGGAAGGCAACTGGGTCACCCGCGCCCCAACCCTCAAGCGCAAGCTCCAGCTGATGGCCAAGATCCAGGACGAGGCAGGCCACGGCCTTTATCTTTACAGCGCCATGGAAACCCTGGGTGCGGATCGTGACGAAGAAATCGACAAGCTGCACGAAGGCAAGGTGAAGTACTCGTCCATCTTCAACTACCCGACCCTGAACTGGGCTGACATGGGCACCGTCGGCTGGCTGGTGGATGGCGCTGCCATCGTCAACCAGGTGGTACTGCAGCGTACCTCCTACGGCCCCTACTCCCGCGCCATGATCCGGATCTGTAAGGAAGAAAGCTTCCACCAGCGCCAGGGTTACCAGATCCTGCTGGACCTGATGCGCGAAGGCACCGAGGAGCAGAAGCAGATGGTGCAGGATTCCATCAACCGCTTCTGGTGGCCGTCACTGATGATGTTCGGTCCTTCTGACGACCAGTCCCCGAATTCCCAGCAATCCATGGCCTGGAAGATCAAGCGCAAGAGCAACGACGAACTGCGCCAGATGTTTATTGACCAGACGGTTCCCCAGCTCGAATTCCTGGGCTGCACCGCGCCGGACCCGGACCTGAAGTGGAACGAAGAACGTGGCCACTACGACTTCGGCGAAATCGACTGGCAAGAATTCTACGACGTGCTCAAGGGCAACGGTCCCTGCAACAAGGAGCGCATCGAAACACGCAAGAACGCCATCGACGGTGGCGCCTGGGTACGTGAGGCCGCCAGGGCCTACGCCGAGAAACAGCAACAAAAACAGCAGAACGCTGCCTGAGAGGAGATGAATTATGGCTGACTGGCCCCTTTACGAAGTCTTTGTACGCAGCAAGCACGGCCTCAACCACAAGCATGTAGGCAGCGTCCACGCCGCTGATGCGGAAATGGCCATGGAAAACGCCCGCGACCTGTATACCCGTCGCAGCGAAGGCGTATCCATCTGGGTGGTGCCGTCTTCCGCGATTACCGCGTCTTCCCCGGACGAGAAGGAAATCCTGTTCGATCCGTCCGACGACAAGGTTTACCGCCACGCATCCTTCTACAAGCTGCCCGACGAAGTCGGCCACATGTAAGGGAGACCGGCATGAGCAAGGCAATGACACAGCAAGAGGCACTGCAGGAATACCTGCTGCGCCTGGCAGACTCCGACATGATCCTGGGCCAGCGCCTGTGCGAACTGTGCGGCAAGGCTCCGGCGCTGGAAGAAGAGATGGCGCTGATGAACGTCGCCCTCGACCTGGTGGGCCAGGCCCGCAACTGGTACGAGTATGCAGCGGAGCTGATCGATGATGACCGCAGCGCAGATGACCTGGCATTCCGCCGCGATGCCCATGACTACCGCAACGCACTGATGGTGGAACAGCCCAATGGCGACTATGCCGTCACCATGGGGCGTCAGTTCTTCTTCGACGCCTGGCACTACTTTACCCTGGCTTCCCTGGTAAAAGCGCCGGATGAGCGTATTGCCAGCATCGCCGCCAAGGCCGCCAAGGAGGTTCAGTATCACCTGCGCCGCTCTTCCGAATGGGTCAAGCGCTTCGGTGACGGCACAGAGGAAAGTCATCAGCGTATGCAAACCGCAGTGGATGACCTGTGGCGGTTCACCGGCGAGATGATCGAAGCCGATGACGTTGAACAGACCCTGTTCAAGGCCGGCATCGGCCCGAACCCCGAACAGCTGGCTGCTGACTGGAAGGGCCTGGTGAACGAAGTATTGACCGAGGCCACCCTGACACCGCCGCCGGAAGATGCCTGGATGTACCGGGGCGCCAAGGTGGGTCACCACACCGAGCACCTCGGCTATATCCTTGCCGAGATGCAATTCCTGCAAAGGGCCTATCCGGATGCCAAGACCTGGTAAACCCGAACCGCGCTCCCTGCTGGAAGACCAGCCGGTGATCGCCAGTGACCGCATTCCCGCCCGTGACCGCAGCAAGCCGGTCACCGAGGCGGACATCTGGGCCCTGCTGGACGAAGTGAAGGATCCGGAAGTACCAGCGGTCAGCGTGGTGGAGCTGGGCATGGTCCGGCGGATCGCCGAGGAAGACGGCGAGTGGGTGGTGGATGTGACGCCCACCTACTCCGGCTGCCCGGCCACCGAGATGATTGAGGATTCCATCGAGGAAGCGCTGCAACTGGCGGGCATCCGCAACGGACGGATCCGCCGGGTGCTGACCCCGGCCTGGACCACCGACTGGATCACCGAGGCCGGCCGACGCAAGTTGCAGGAATTCGGCATCGCGCCGCCGGTGGGCAGCTCCAGCAAGCTGACCCTCAAGGGTGTGGACGGAGCAATCGCCTGTCCTCATTGCGGCAGCACCCACACCGAACGGGTCAGCGAGTTTGGCTCCACCGCCTGCAAGGCCCTGTACCGGTGTCTCGATTGCCGTGAGCCCTTTGACTACTTCAAATGTATCTAGAGCAGAACAATTATGAACAAGTTCTACCCTCTCACCATTCGCGAAGTCCGGCCCGAAACCCGGGACGCCGTGTCCCTGAGCTTTGACCTGCCGGAAGACCTGAAAGAAACCTTCAGTTACCACCAGGGCCAGCACCTGGTGCTGCGGACAACACTGGATGGCGAGGAAGTCCGCCGCTCCTACTCCATCTGTACCGGGGTCAAGGACCAGGAACTGCGCATCGCCGTCAAGAAGGTCCCTGGCGGCCGTTTCTCTACCGTCGCCAACGAGCAACTCAAGCCCGGTCAGACCCTGGAGGTCATGCCGCCCCAGGGCCATTTTTATGTGGAACTCGACCCCGCCCGTGAAGGCGACTACCTGGCCGTAGCAGCGGGTAGCGGTATCACACCGATCCTGTCCATTGTGAAAACCACACTGGAAGCAGAGCCGGAGAGCAAGGTCACCCTGTTCTACGGTAACCGGTCAACCGCCAGCACCATGTTCCGGGAGCAACTGGAAGACCTGAAAAACCGCTTTATGGGCCGGTTCAACCTGGTCTTCCTGTTCAGCCGTGAAGAGCAGGACATTGACCTATACAACGGTCGCATCGACTCCGACAAGTGCGATGCCCTGTTCGACCACTGGCTGAATGCCGAAAAGCTGACCGCAGCCTTCATCTGCGGCCCGCAGATCATGACAGAGACCGTCCGCGACTCACTGCAGCGCCACGGACTTGCGAAGGACAAGATCCACTACGAGCTGTTTACCCCCGCCGGTGGTGGCAAGGCCCCGCGCAAGGACCGGGCGGAGACCAAGGTTGACCCGCAGGCGGTGAGTGAGGTCACAGTGCGGGCCGACGGCCGCGCCCTGACCTTCGACCTGACCCGCAACACGGAAAGCATCCTGGATGCCGGCAACGAAATGGGCGCTGACCTGCCCTTTTCCTGCAAGGCCGGTGTCTGCTCCACGTGCAAGGCCAAGGTCGTGGAAGGGGAAGTGGAAATGGACGCCAACTTCGCACTGGAAGACTACGAAGTCGAGGCAGGCTACGTGCTCTCCTGCCAGTGCTATCCGGTCAGTGACAAGGTCGTACTCGACTTTGACGAAGTGTAAGAAACGTTTGGAGACATCCCAGAGCCGGCGCCCGCGCCGGCTTTGCTTATCCTGAAACGCATTCCGATAACAATGTCAGCTACAAAGTATTCCGGGAGAACGCCAATGTCAGTCCTACAGAGTTACATTGCGGGCCAGTGGTTCGGCAAAACCGCCGCAAAGGCCCTGCCAAGCGCCGTTAACGGCGAAACCGTGGCCCACACCCACGAGGAAACCATCAACTTCGGTGAGGCAGTCGACTACGCTCGCAACACCGGTGTGAAAAGCCTGCTGGTACTGGATTTCCAGCAGCGCGCCGCCATCCTCAAGGAACTGGCCATCTATATCCAGGGTCGTAAGGATGAGCTCTACGCCATTTCCCATCACAGCGGGTGCACCAAGGCCGACTCCTGGATCGACATCGACGGTGGTTTCGGCACCCTGTTCACCTACGCCTCCACCGGTCGCAAGGAACTGCCCTCCGGCAACGTGGCCCATGAAGGCCCGGTCAACCAGCTGGGCAAGAACAACCACTTCAATGGCACCCACATCCTGGTGCCCCGCCGTGGTGTCTCTGTCCACATCAATGCCTTCAACTTCCCCATCTGGGGCATGCTGGAGAAATTCGCGCCGGCATTCCTGGCGGGAATGCCCTGCATCTTCAAGCCGGCGACCGCCACCAGCTACCTCACTGAAGCAGCGGTACGCCTCATCAATGACTCCGGCCTCCTACCGGAAGGCGCCCTGCAGCTGATCATCGGCGGCACCGGTGACCTGCTGGATCGCCTGGAGGAACAGGACTTCGTCACCTTCACCGGCTCTGCGAGCACCGCCCTGAAGCTGAAGAGCCACCCCAACATTATGGCGAAGAGCATACCCTTCAATGCGGAGGCGGACTCCCTCAACAGCGCCATTATGGCCCCGGACGTGACGCCGGACGACGAGGAGTTCGAGATCTTCGCCAAGGAAGTGGTAAAGGAAATGACCGCCAAGGCCGGCCAGAAATGTACCGCTATACGCCGGGTACTGGTGCCGGCCGAGCACCTGGACGCCCTGGCTGAACGCATCAAGGAAAGACTGGGCAAGATCACCTTCGGCAACCCTGCCGCAGAAGGTGTGCGCATGGGCGCCCTAGCCTCCCAGGATCAGCTACGGGACGTCAACGACGCCATCGATCGCCTGCTGGAGTCCAGCGAGTGCGTCTATGGCAAGACCGAAGGCCTGAAACCCGTCGGTGACGGTGTGGACAACGGCGCCTTTATCGCCCCCCACTTGCTGATTAACCGTAATCCGCTGAACGACGGTGGCGCCCACGACATCGAAGCGTTTGGCCCGGTCGCCACCCTGATGCCTTACAACGGCATCGAAGAGGCTCTGACCATTGCTGCCAAGGGCAAGGGCAGCCTGGTAACCACCCTGACCACCAAGGACCCGGCCATCGCCGCAGAAATGATTCCGGTACTGGCCGCCCAGCACGGCCGCCTCCAGATCCTGGACGCAGAAGCCTCCAAGGAGTCCACCGGCCATGGCTCCCCGCTGCCCATGCTCAAGCACGGCGGTCCCGGCCGCGCCGGTGGTGGTGAAGAACTCGGCGGCATCCGCGCTGTACACCACTACCTGCAGCGCACGGCCATTCAGGGCTCACCCACTATGGTGGCAGCGGTGACCCGCGAATACGTCCGTGGTGCCAAGGTCATCGAAAACGACATCCACCCGTTCCGTCGCCACTTCGACGACCTGCAGGTGGGCGAGTCCCTGCTGACCCACCGCCGCACCGTGACCGAAGCGGACATCGTCAACTTCGGCTGCCTCTCCGGCGACCACTTCTACATGCACTTTGACGAAATCGCCGCGAAGGAAACCCAGTTCGGCCGGCGTATCGCCCACGGCTACTTCGTCCTGTCTGCCGCCGCCGGCCTTTTCGTCTACCCGGGCGAAGGCCCCGTACTGGCCAACTACGGTCTGGACACCCTGCGGTTCATCACCCCCGTAGGCGCCGGCGACACCATCCGCGCCCGCCTGACCTGCAAGCGCAAGATCGACCAGGGCCGCACCTCTCCCGAGGGTCACCCCCAGGGCGTGGTTATGTGGGACGTGGAAGTGACCAACCAGAATGACGAGCTGGTGGCCAGCTATGACATTCTGACGTTGGTGGCCAAGAAGCAGTAAGTTTGGGGTTGGGGAGTTAACCGCTCCCCCCTCTCTGTGCAACCTGCAGACGAAAAAGCCGGACTGGCGAAATACCAGTCCGGCTTTTTTATGAGGACATCACCCAGAGTCAGAAGGACAGGGACCGGGTAGGTCTTTCCGGGACCCTCAAAAAGAGGGACCTTTTTGAGGAGCCTACATGGATGTATTTACGGCGTGTCCCGGAAAGACCTACTCGGGCACTGGCCCTGCACCCAATCAACAGGGCCACGGTACCCAGGGAAATCACATCCCGAGATAGGCCTCCCTGACCTTCTCGTTACTGAGCAACTCCCGCCCGGTACCCTCGAGCACCACGCGACCAGTTTCCAGCACATACCCACGATCGGCCAGTGCCAAAGCCTGCGACGCATTCTGCTCAACCAGGAACACCGTAATGCCCTCCTCCTTGAGTTCCCGGATAATCCCGAAAATCTCCTCCACAATCAGCGGAGCCAGCCCCATGGAAGGCTCATCCAGCAGCAACAGCCGCGGCTTCGCCATCAATGCCCGGCCGATCGCCAGCATCTGCTGCTGCCCACCGGAAAGCTCCCCGGCAAGATTGTCCCGCTTCTGCTCCAGGATCGGAAACTTGCCATAGACCTTCTGCAGATCCCGCTCCACCTCAGCACCCTGCTTGCGCGTATAGGCACCCAGGCGGAGATTGTCGTGGACACTCAGATCCTTGAACACCTGACGCCCCTCCGGCACCTGGACAATACCGTTGGAAACCCGCTTGTCCACTGGCATGCGGTTCAGGTCCTGGCCCTCGAACGTCATCTTCCCGCTGTCGAGGGGCTGCAGCCCGGAAATGGCCATCAGCAGGGTAGACTTGCCGGCTCCGTTGGCACCGACCAGTGACACGATCTCACCGGAATGGATCTTCAGATCGATCTCATGCAACACCTCGATCTGACCGTAGGAAGACACCAGCCCCTGAATGTTCAGCATCTCCTTGCCGGTTTCGGGGCGACTGGTGGGGTGGGACAGCCCCAGCCCACCAAAGCGCTCGGGCGTATAACTGACGATCTGGTGCCGCAGCTCGCGGAACTCCTCCCGGACACGGTCGCCGAACAACGGATCGTTCTGCTGATCCCGCGCCTCGGCAATTTCGGTCCAGTCCGCTTCGCTCAGCACCTCCTTGGCCCGGGGAATTACTACCCCCTCTTCCTTCTTGATGTGCTTGCGCAGCGCCTGGGTGAACCGGCTCAACGCATGGCTGAAGGCTTCCCGGCCATTGGGCCAGCCACGGACGCAGGTCGCCAGGAGCTCGCGAAGTTCGTTAATCTTCTCGTGGCCTACGACATAGCCGCGTTCCAGCTTGTCCAGCAATGGACCACTTTCCGGCGATTTTTCACGAAGCTTCTTGTACAGCACGATCTCCGTGGGCTGGCTATGCACCCGGTTCGAGAAGTGCTGTATGTAATCAAATATGGTATTGAACAACACCTCATCCGGGCGCTGATCATTCACGTTCATGTCCTGCTGAAGCTGCTCCAGAAGATCGATAACGCGCCACAAACCCTGATGCTCGCGGATAATGATTCCCACGGCCTGTTCGCTGCGCGACCGGGCAGGCGTCGTGGTCTGATTCTGTTCATTCATGATACTTGCCCTTTCACTCAGCCACCCAGGTAGGCAGCGATGACATCTGGATTGTTGCGGATTTCCTCGGGGGTGCCCTCAGCCAGTTTGCGGCCGTAGTTGATCACCAGCAGACGGTCAGAGATACCCATCACCAGTTTCATGTCGTGCTCTACCAGCATGACCGTCACCCCCTGCTCCGCCACCTTGCGGATCAGCTCTTCCAGTTCCGCCGTTTCGGTGCCGTTAAGACCGGCGGCCGGCTCGTCGAGCAGCAGGATTTTAGGGTCCGCTGCCAGGGCCCGGGCAATCTCGAGACGCTTGAGCGCGCCGTAAGACATGGCAGAGGCTTCCGTGTTGATATACTCGCCGCAACCCACAAACGCCATCAGCTCCTTTGACCGCTCACGGCAGGCCTTTTCCTCACGCAGCAGTGAGGGAAGCCGGAACATGGACGTGAACAGATTGGAGCGGATCTTCAGGTGGCGCCCCAGCATCACGTTCTCCAGCGCCGTCATATTCATGCAGATCTGCATCTGCTGGAAGGTGCGACACATGCCCCGTTCCGCCAGGCGGTTGGGGTCCATACCGACCACGCTCTCACCGTTCAGCGTAATCTCGCCCCGGGTGGGCGTGTAGAAGCCGGTAATCAGGTTAAACAGGGTCGTCTTGCCAGCACCGTTCGGCCCGATCACCGAATAGATCTGCCCCTGCTCCACCGAGAATTCCAGGCCCTCAATGGCATGGACGCCACCAAACTCCTTGTCGAGGCCTTTGACATCGATCATGACCGTCATGCCTTACCTCCCGACGACTTCCCGAGCTTATTGCGAATGGCGTTCATAGCCGTGGGGTAAAAGCCCTTCGGCATAAAAATCATGGTGGCCATCAGAATGAAACCAAAGATTGCCGTCTCATATTCCTGGAAACCGGCCAGGAACTGGGGCAACAGCTTGAGTACCACGGCACCCAGAATGACACCCATGGGGGAGGCCATGCCGCCCAGCACCACCATGGTGATCAGTACAATGGAGTAATCGAAGCCTGCGATGGCGGGGGTGATAAAACCGGTAAAGTGAGCAAACACACTCCCCATGATACTCGCGTAAACCGCCGAGATAACGAATACCATGCTCTTGTAACGTGCGGTATCCACCCCCACGGTACGCGCGGCGATCTCGGACCCGTGGATGGAACGCAAAGCCCGCCCCAGCGGGGAGTCGATCAGGTTCTGGGCAATAATCACCGCCACCAGCAACAGCACACCCGCTACCAGGTACCAGGCTACGTGGCCCGGGATCTCCAGCCCCAGAAGGGAGTAAAGTCCAAAGGTACTCAGCTCCCAGCCAAAGAGACTGAACGGGGGCACCACCATGCCGTCAGGGCCACCGGTCAACTGGCTTTCGTTATTGATGATAATCGCAATGATAAACCCCACAGCGAGCGTCGCCATGGACAGGTAGTGGCCCTTCAGCTTCAGTATCGGGCGCCCCACGACCCAGGCGACCAGTCCTACCACAGCGGCGGCCACTATCAGGGCCAATAACGGGGGCCAGTTGTAGGCCGAGGTAGCCACCGCACTGAAGTACGCGCCCATGCCATAGAAACCGGCGTGACCGAGACTGATCTGGCCGGCATAGCCGACCAGCAAGTTCAGGCCCACCACGGTTGCGGCAATGATCAGAATCTGGGTCGCAAGATCAAAGTAGAACGGGTTCTCCATCAGGAGAGGGATCACAAACACGATGATGGCGAGAACCAGCACATAATTCATACGCCATTCAAGAAAACGATCAAACATTACACACGCTCCACGGTTCGGCCGCCGAACAGACCACGGGGCATGAAAAACAGGACCAGCAGGATCATGGAAAACGCCACGGCATCCTTGTATTCGGACGAGATGTAACCGGCCGTCATGGCCTCGACCACACCCAGCAGGATGCCACCGACCACAGCCCCGAGGCCGCTTCCCAGTCCACCCATGGCGGCCGCAACGAAGCCCTTGAGCGCAAGCAGGATACCGATGTCATAGGCGGTGAATGTAATCGGCGCCACAGTAACCCCGGCAACGGAACCCAGCAGCGCCGACAAGCCAAAGGCCAGCATCAGCACCATCTGGGTCTTCACACCGACCAGTTGGGCAGCAAGTTTGTTCATGGATGTACCAAGAATGGCCCGGCCAATCAGGGTTCGGGTAAAGAACAGAATCAGCGCGATAACGAGTACCGCACCAATGCCCAGCACCCAAAGGCTCTGGGAGTTCAGTACCGCACCGCCAAGGCGGATCGGCTCGTCACCACTGAAAGGCGGAACGACGTGATAGTCCTTGCCCCACACAACCTGGGCAATGCCCCGGATGAATATCGAGGCGCCAATGGTGATGATGATCAGGGTGACCACGTCTGCGTTCTTTGCCGGTGCTATCGCCAGGCGCTGCAATGCAATACCCACCAGGCATGCCAGCAGCACCGCAAGGATGATGGCGAAAAACATGGGAATACCCAGGCCCATAAACGCCACGGTGCCCATACCACCAATCATCAGAAATTCACCCTGGGCGAAGTTGATCACATGACTGGCGTTGTAAATGATGGTGAAACCCAGCGCCACTAATGCATAGGTAGCCCCGATCGTAATACCTGTGAACAGGTACTGAAGAAATTCTGAGAACATAGGAAGGTACCGTCAGAAACCCCCGGCCCATCCATCACCGGGCCGGGGGCAGAGGTTTGGTCAGGTTATTACTCGACCAGCATCCAGTCGCCGTCCTTGACTTCCAGGATGCGGAACGATTCCGGAGTCAGACCGTTGTGGTCGTCCGGTGCCATGTTGAAGATACCGGTCACGCCAACGTAGCCGAGGATATTCTCCAGCTCATCACGTACCGCTGCCTTGTCGGTGGTGCCGGCAGCCTCGATGGCCTGGACCGCGAGCATCAATCCGTCATAGGCATAGCCACCGAAGGTGGAGACCCGGGTGCCCCAGTGATCCCGGTACTCCTGGGCGTAGGACTGGACAACCTCTCTCTGGGGATCGTCATCCGGCAGGGAACTCGGGATCAGGATCGGAGAGGCCGGCAGGCGTAGCCCTTCTGCAGCGTCACCAGCCAGATCGAGGAACGCATCTGAGGCGACACCGTGGGACTGGTAGAAGGGCAGGTTAATGTCGAGGGCGGCATAGTTCTTGGTGACAATAGCCGGCCCCTGACCAAAACCGAAGTTCAGTATCGCATCAACACCGTCGGTATTCCGGATATTGGTAAGCTGAGCAGTCATGTCGGAATCTGACGGACCGTAGGTCTCATCGGCAACCACCTCAATCCCATACTCACTGGCAACCGCCAGGGTCTGCTGGCGACCGGAGGCACCAAAGCCACCGGTACCGGAGATCAGACCAATCTTGTCAAAACCACGACGACGCATATCCCACAGGATGCGCTCCGCCGCCATACGGTCAGACTGGGGTACCTTGAAAACCCATTCCTTTACCGGGTCAACGATAGTGACGGCGCCTGCCAGGGAAATGAACGGGATACGCGCCTGTTCAACGAGCGGCACCGCAGCCATGGTCGCACCCGTGGTACTGCCACCGACGATGATATCAACACGATCAGAGCGAATCAGGCGCCCGGCGAAGTTACGGGCATTGGATGCATTACCGACATCGTCGTAGTGGATCAACTCCAATGGGCGTCCCAACACACCGCCTTCTTCGTTGATCTTTTCCACGTACATTTCCAGGGTTTTCAGTTCCGGATCGCCAAGGAATGAGGCAGGGCCGGTAACGGAAAGGAAAGAGCCGATCTTGATAGGTTCGGCAGCCTGTGCGGACACAAGCAGACTGGTTGCCAGCGTAGCCGCCAACACACCAGCACGACGCAAGAGGCTTTTCTTGGCCATTGTTATTCTCCCAGGTTCTGGAGCACAGAGTGCCCTCATTGTTTTTGTTACCTAACGGAAAGCGCTTTATAGGATTATGATTCACTTTCCAGCACAAAAAGTCCCAGAGGTGTTCAGGAATCATGCCTCCATAC
>Ga0098066_1000218_pt1 | contig 20041 bp, 18 predicted proteins | sample 25BtaG_FD_76332 | JGI IMG/M metagenome (GOLD analysis project Ga0098066, IMG submission 76332) | Marine viral communities from Cariaco Basin, Caribbean Sea - 25B_WHOI_OMZ_CsCl | ecosystem: Environmental > Aquatic > Marine > Oceanic | place: Caribbean Sea: Cariaco Basin | collected 2014-11-08
CAACTGACTGTCCTCCGTTACCGTTACCGTTGCCGGGGCCGGCAAGGACAAGTGACGAACTACCAAGAGCCAGGGAACCGATAAGCGTAGCGGCGATCAGGGATTTTGCATTCATAACTACCTCTCTTTAAATGGGCGTGAAATTGCCCGTACACATTAGTTATGACGCTAACAAAGAAAAAAGGTTCGATCTTTTTTGTGACATTTAGGACATTTTAGTAGGCATAACCCACTAGATCACTGCATTTTCATGAAAATGCGACGTGTCCTTGTTTCGCTTTCCAACACGTCCCGAACTACTTTCAGTTCTTCTGTTCCAATAATGGCAGGCCCCACCCAGCTTTGGGGATAAGCGTAAAGTCCTTGTAAACACCGGCTATCCCGATGGCGGGATCACGATCGTTGGTGCAGCCTGTATTTGAACAGTCAGGATGTGCTGAAACCTGACCGTCATATACCGGACCCGGGCATACCTGGTTCCGATTGCGATCAACCCTGACCTTCCAATCAAAGGAGATTGCCCATGGGTACGCGCAAGACTATTCTCGTCGCAACCGCGGCTGCCGCAGGTATCACAATGTCATCTGCAGCCCTTGCACAGGACATCTACAAATCTGGTGTGGGCGGACTCTACACCGGCGTGAACTACACCTTTATCGATATTGATGCCCAGGAGGACGCAGACGTGGGCACGCTTTCCGCCAAGGTTGGCGTCCAGGCTAACAAGTACTTCGGTGCCGAAGCGCGGGCCGGATTCGGCGTAAACGATGACACCGTCAATGGCACTGAGGTCAAGTTGGATAATTTCTTCGGCGGTTATGCCACCATCAATATGGCCAACGAGACCCCCGTCACCCCCTATGCCATTCTTGGTTTCACCCGGGTGGAACTGGAGGCAGGCTCGCGCTCCGACGACGAGTCAGACTTCTCCTACGGCGCCGGGGTGAACGTCCAGCTCGCCCGCAACCTCTCGGGTAACCTTGAGTACATGCGCTACTATGACGACCGTGACGTAACCATCGACGGTATCGGCCTCGGGATCCTGGTCAACTTCTGATGCCCTGGCGGCCAGCAGGCCCCTGACGGATCAAGCGTCCAATGCCTGAACCTTGAGGGGGCCATCCTTCCAGCTTGTAATGGAATTCCCGGTTTGCCACGGGGCGGATTTGTCGTACTGTGTTCATCAGTAACATACCCGATGGAATCGCCAATGCCGCTCGACAGTAACATCAGTATCCGTAAATACCAGATTCAGGATCTCAGCCCGCTTGTCCGGCTGTTTACCGAGTCGGTGCATGAGCTGACCGCAACCGCCTACGACGAAACCCAGCGCTATGCCTGGGCATCACGGACTCCCAACCTGGATACCTGGCAGCACCGGCTGGACTCTCTGGAGACCCTGGTGGCAGAGGAGGCCGGCCAGCTCGCAGGGTTCATTTCCTATGAACTCACCGGCCAGATTGACCTGATCTACACGGCCCCCAACTATGCTCGCAAGGGCGTGGCTTCCGCATTGTTGCGGAGGGCTGAGGAACACCTCAGGACACTGGGCGTGACGGAACTGCTCACCGAAGCCAGCGTGGTTGCCCGCCCGTTCTTCCTCCGTCACGGCTTCGAAATCGAGCAGGAGTACCAGACTACCGTGCGCGGTGCCCATTTCCTGCGGTACAACATGCGCAAGGCCTTGTAGGGCGGTTTTCCAGCCCCGCCCCGACCGATCCAGCCAGCGCCAGCCCGACGTCGGGGTAATCCACCGAGACGGGACCCGGCAAAATCTGGATAATGGCGGCCAGTTCAGTAAGCCCGCCATTTTTCCGGATCCGGTAGACTCGCCATGGAAATCAACGTTAACTTTCTCGACAACCTGAGACTGGAAGCGAAGTTCGACGACTTCACCGTTCTCACAGACCAGCCTATTCGCTACAAGGGTGACGGTTCCGCGCCCAGTCCGTTTGATTACTTCCTGGCCTCCTCTGCCCTGTGCGCTGCCTATTTCGTGCGGGTCTACTGCCTGGCCCGGGAAATACCCACAGACAATATCCGGCTCTCCCAGAACAATATTGTCGACCCGGAGGACCGTTACAACCAGATCTTCAAAATCCAGGTGGAGTTGCCGGAAGACCTGCCGGAGAAGCATCGCCAGGGCATCCTGCGTTCCATCGACCGCTGTACCGTGAAAAAGGTGGTCCAGACCGGACCGACCTTCGAGATCGAGACCGTGGACAACCTGGACGAAGACGCACAGGCCCTGCTGATGACGACGCCGGAGGGCAGCCGCACCTTTATTGAGGGCAAGGACCTGCCGCTTGAGGAAACCATCGCTAACATGACCGGAATCCTGCGGGACCTGGGCATGAAGATAGAGATTGCCTCCTGGCGCAACATCGTGCCCCATGTCTGGTCGCTACACGTGCGGGACGCCTCCTCCCCCATGTGCTTCACCAACGGCAAGGGTTCCACCAAGGAAAGCGCCCTGTGTTCCGCCCTGGGTGAGTTTATCGAGCGTCTGAGCTGTAACTTCTTCTATAACGACCAGTATTTCGGTGAGGACATCGCCAACCGGGAATTCGTCCACTACCCGAATGAAAAGTGGTTCAAACCCGGACCGGATGATGAACTGCCTGCGGGCATCCTGGATGACCATTGCCTGGCCATCTATAACCCGGAAGGCGAACTGCAGGGATCCAACCTGATTGACACCAATTCCGGCCGCGTGGACCGGGGTATCTGCTCACTGCCCTTTGTAAGGCGCTCTGATGGCGAGGAGGTGTATTTCCCCTCCAACCTGATCGAGAACCTCTTCCTCAGCAACGGCATGAGCGCCGGCAACACCCTGCAGGAAGCCCAGGTACAGTGCCTGTCGGAAATCTTCGAGCGGGCGGTCAAGAAGCAGATCATCGAAGAGGAAATCGCCCTGCCGGACGTACCCCTGTCCGTGCTGGAGCAGTATCCCCACATTCTGGAAGGTGTACAGGCACTCGAAAAACAGGGGTTCCCCATCCTGGTCAAGGACGCCTCCCTGGGCGGCCAGTACCCGGTAATGTGCGTCACCCTGATGAACCCGAAAACCGGCGGCGTGTTTGCTTCCTTCGGCGCCCACCCCAGCTTTCAGGTGGCGCTTGAACGCAGCCTGACCGAGCTGATGCAGGGCCGCAGCTTTGAAGGCCTGAACGACATGCCCCCGCCCACCTTCAACAGCCTGGCGGTTACCGAGCCCAACAACTACGTGGAACACTTCATTGACTCCACCGGCGTGGTGTCCTGGCGCTTCTTCAGCGCCCGTTCCGAATACGAATTCAGTCACTGGGACTTTTCCGGCACCAACCAGGAAGAAGCGGACAGGCTGTTCGGCATCCTGGAAGACCTGGGCAAAGAAGTTTACATGGCCATCCACGAGGATCTCGGCGCACCGGTATGCCGCATTCTCGTGCCCGGCTATTCCGAGGTCTATCCGGTGGAAGACCTGGTGTGGGACAACACCAACATGGCCCTGGACTACCGGGAGGAGATCCTTAACATCCACCGCCTGGATGACGAGCAGCTGGCCGACCTGGTGGAGCGCCTGGAAGAGAGCCAGCTGGACAACTACATGAAGATCATCAACCTGATCGGCGTGGAGTTCGACGAAAATACCATCTGGGGCCAGCTCACCATCCTCGAGCTCAAGCTCATGATCTACCTGGCCCTGCAGCAGCATGATGAGGCCCTGGACACGGTGGATGCCTTCCTCCAGTTCAACGACAACACGGTCGAGCGCAACCTCTACTACCGGGCCATGAATGCGGTACTGGAAATCGTGCTGGATGACGAACTGGAACTGGAGGACTTTGACGTCAACCTGCGACGCATGTTCGGCGACGAGACCATGGACGCCGTGGTGGGTTCCGTGGACGGCAGTGTGCGCTTCCAGGGCCTGACGCCGACCAACATGCAGCTGGAAGGCCTTGACCGGCACCTGCGGTTGCTGGAGAGCTACAACAAGCTTCATGCAGCGCGGGCTGCACGGGCACAGGCTGCAACTGCGCGTTCTGCGTAACCTGGCCGTCAAGCCGATGAGCGACGACGCCCGCGTCGCTCATCGGTAACCCTGAGTGAGAAATTACCTGCCAAAACCGAGCGACCGCTCGATTCCTTTTTGATCTGCGGTTATGCTATCCCGATCTAAGAAACCGACAAAGGATAGCAGTAATGACTGATACACCCACCGCACTGCAGGACCTGGCCAGCCCCGACGGGATCTGCTTCGGCTGTGGCACCGTTCACCCCACCGGCCTGCAACTGAAAAGCTATTGGTCAGACGACGGCACCCATGTCGTGGCGCGGCACACACCGGCCCCCGAATACACTGGTTGGCCGGAACTGGTCTATGGCGGCCTGCTGGCCATGCTGGTGGATTGCCATTCCAACTGGACTGCCATGGCCTGGCACTATCGGGCCGAAGGCCGCGAGCCCGGCACCCTGCCCCGAATCGACTGCGTCACCGGCAAACTCAACCTGACCTATCTGAAGCCCACACCCATGGGCGTGGAACTTACCCTGAAAGCCCGGGTTGAAGGCGACGTTGGCCGCAAGAGTCGGGTCATCTGTGAAGTCTGGGCAGGTGAGGTAATGACCGTCGTGGCAGATTCAGTCTTTGTGCGAGTGGACACGGAGGAACTGACTGACAAGGCACACGGCCGTAAGGAAAGGGACACCGTCTGCGCCTGACGGCACCACGCCACGGAAGGCACTGCAAGCGGGCAAACATCCAGTCCCTGCCCAACTACAGAAATTTAATAACCTCCCCGGAATCCGTCCCCACAATCACTAACGGATCACGTGGTTAATGGTTCACAAGAACAACTTAAGCACACCCGAAAACATTAAACGGATGTTTGATTTCACCCTGGCACCCGGTTCTTGCGCCCCCTCCTTATTGAAAACCCGAGCACCTGCCTGCAATCTTTTATGTACAGAAAATTCGATTAATCAATAGCTTGGATACGTACAAACCGTAATTTATGACCTGCAAGCGGCAGCTGAGACACAGGCGTTACTGCCTGTCCAGCCCCGGTACTTGTCGCCGGCGCCGCAGGATTGGTGTGAAAGGTAACGGAATCAGCGAACCAGGAGGTGCGCCATGGCATCACAAGCAGGGCTCTATGCATGTTTCGAAGATGCGGACACGTTGCCGGCACGGGAGCGCCGGCAACTGGTGGAACTACCGTCAGAACGCCTGGTGTGCCCGAAAGATGAGGTGATTCTTCGAGAAGGCGAGCCTGCACATGGTCTGTTCGTGGTGGAAAAGGGGCTTTGCTATACCCAGCGTTTCCTGCACGACGGTACACGCCATATTATCGATGTACACTTTCCCGGCGAGATCGTTGGGCTGGACCAGCTTTCGCAGCCGCTGCACCTGTCTGGCCTGGCGGCTATGACCGATACAGCCCTGTTCATGTACAACAAGCTTTCGGTAATGCACCTGTTTACGGGCTCACCGGCCCTTGCCCGATTACTGCTCCACATGGTCTCACGAGGGCAGGCAATCATGACGGAGCGCATCGTAGGCCTCGCCCGCCACGGTGCGCTTCGCCGGGTCGCACACTTCCTGCTGGAGATTCTGCACCGCGGTGGCTATGCCAACCCCATTGGGGTACGGTCACTGCGCAAAGTGCCGGCCGAGCAAGCGGACCAGGCGAACAAGGGCCTGCAATCTCCACTCACGTTCCGCATCCCTCAGCAGGTGATTGCAGACACCCTGGGTTTAAGCATTGTGCACGTCAGCCGTGTGCTGCGACAGTTGCGTGAACAAGATATGATCACCACCCAGAATCAGGGCATCACCCTCATGGATGTGGACGGCCTGCGCAACATTGCCGGGGTCGATCCGGCGGCACGCTGGCGATCCACCCCGGGGTGAACGCCCTCACGACGGGAAGCGTGTATTGTGAGCCATCCTGAAGCAGAAAAACGGTTTGCCGCAGACGCCATGCTGGGCCGCCTGGCCCGATGGCTTCGGGTGCTGGGCTTCGATACCGTTCACATCCCGGATGTTGATGACCATGACCTGGTGGCCCTGGCCGACCGGGAAGGCAGGATCCTGCTCACCCGTGACCGCCACCTGGTCACCTATCTCAGACCCCGCAACTCTTTATTGCTGCAGTCATTGTCGCCACACGAGCAACTGCTGGAGGTGGCCGAGGCATGCGGTATCGGTATGGCGGAGGATCTGTTCACCCGGTGCATGGTGTGTAATACGGAGTTGCGGCAGGCCACTGAACAGGAAGTCGCAACGCTGGTGCCGGACAAGGCACGCGCCCGCCCGGGGCCGTTTCTGAGGTGCCCCGGCTGTGGCCGGGTATACTGGCCGGGCAGTCATACCCGCCGTATGCGGCGGGTTCTGGAAACGCTCTTTCCCGATTGACCGGTTACCTGCATCAACCCACCCTGCCTATACTCACCGACAGTCCCTGCTTGATGGATGCGCTTTAGACAATCTCAAGGGGCCGGATTAACCGGCGGCAAAGGTGGCAACACCACCTGTTGCGGTGCCCCGGTATAGACGAAGCCGCCCAGGGGTTTTAAACCACCTGCCGGGTCAAGGATTATTCAGGCATCCGGTGACCGTCATCCGTCGTACGCGAGCGGACGTAACACTGGCCAACTACCTTGCGGAGGCCGACATGCTCAACATGAATTTTGATGAACGGGTGGTGATCAACACCAACCAGCAGGAGTGGGTGCCCAGTCCGGCGGGGGGCGTTCTGCGCAAGCCCCTGGCTCGGGAAGAGGCTGAGCGCGGACACGCCACCTCTGTGGTTCGCTACGAGCCTGGCGCCAGCTTCAATCGTCACGAGCACCCACTGGGGGAAGAGATCCTCGTACTGGAGGGCGTATTCTCCGACGAAACCGGTGATTATCCCGCCGGCACCTACCTTCGCAACCCACCCGGCAGTGGCCACGCTCCATTTTCCCGGGAGGGTTGCACCCTGCTGGTCAAACTGCACCAGTTCGACCCCCGGGATCTGAAAACCGTACGGGTTGATACCAGGACTACCCCCTGGCTGCCTGGCCAGGGCGGCCTGCAGGTCATGCCCCTTCACGATTTCGAGCATGAACACGTCGCCCTGGTAAAATGGCCGGCCGGCGAGCGTTTCCAGCCCCACCGCCATTTTGGTGGAGAAGAGATCTTTGTGCTCTCCGGTGAGTTCCGCGACGAGCTTGGAAGCTATCCAGCCGGTACCTGGCTGCGCAGCCCCCACATGAGCCAGCATCATCCGTTCGTGGAGCAGGAGACCGTAATCTGGGTCAAGACCGGTCACCTTCCGGTGGCGCACTCGCCGTCATAGCCCAATAACTTCTCATCCAGCCCGGAAAGCGTCAGAATGGGTGCGCTATGTTGCCGGGCCGCGCTGGTGGCCATGCCTTGAACGGCTGGTGTGTTGTCAGGCGCGGCCATTTACCCATAACGACAATTCGGAGCAACCTTGATGTTCGAAAACCTGTTTTCCCTTGAAGGCCGCACGGCACTGGTCACCGGCGGATCCCGTGGTATCGGCAAGATGATTGCCGCCGGCTTTATCGCCCAGGGTGCCATGGTCTATATCTCGTCCCGCAAGGCGGACCAGTGCGATGCCGCTGCCCAGGAACTCTCCGAGGGCAATGGCCGCTGCTTCTCCCTGCCCCAGGACCTGTCCACCGTGGAAGGCTGCCGGGAGCTGACCCGCAAGCTGCAGGAGCGGGAAGATCACCTGGATATCCTGGTCAATAACGCCGGCGCCGCCTGGGGCGCTGACTTTGACGAGTTTCCCGAGCACGGCTGGGACAAGGTGATGGACCTGAACCTGAAATCGCCGTTCTTCCTGACCCAGGCCCTGCACGGTATGCTCAAGGCCGGCGCATCCGACCAGAAGCCCGCCAAGGTGATCAACATCGCCTCCATTGACGGCATCCGCCTCAACCCATGGGAAACCTACTCCTACCACGCCTCCAAGTCTGGCCTGATTTTCCTGACCCGCCGCATCGCTGCACGCCTGGTACAGGATCGCATCGTGGTCAGCGGCATTGCCCCGGGCCCGTTCCCGTCAGAAATGAACCGGGATGCCCGCGATAACGGGGATGAAGTCGCCCACAAGACCCCTCTGGGGCGGGTTGGCAACGACGAGGATATGGCCGGTGCGGCGATCTTCCTGGCGTCCCGCGCCGGTGACTATGTGGTTGGCGACACCATCGCAGTAGACGGAGGCCACGCCTACGCCAAGCTGCCGTATACCGAGTAAAAGTCCCTTTTGATCCCTGTCAGTCGCGGGGAGCGCCAACTGGTCTATCCTTGAAATGATCCAAAAGGTACTGTCACTGCAGTACGGACCACCAAGGAGGACCGGATGACGTTACCCACCGCGCTGACAGAGGACCAGGTTTACCACTACTGCCCCCCTGAAAAGCTATCCTTTGATACCACGGAAACCCTGGAAGACCTGGACCAGCCCTTTGGCCAGGAGCGGGTGCTCCGCGCCCTTGAATTTGGCGCAGGCATGGCCGCCCGCGGCTTCAACCTGTTCGTTCTCGGCCCTTCCGGTGCCGGCAAGAATGAGCTGGTCGAACGCTTCCTGGCAAAGCACTCCGCCACTCAGCCAGTGCCCCCGGACTGGTGTCATGTCTATAACTTCGAGTCCTCAGACAAGCCCAGCGCCCTGGAACTGCCCGCCGGTCAGGGCCGGGAATTCCGCAAGGATATGCAGGAACTGACCAACGAACTGAAAACCGCCGTCCCGGCCACCTTCGAAAGCGAGGAATACCAGGCAAGGTTGCAGGAACTGCAGGAAGAGGTGGCCCGGCGTCAACATCAGGGCCTGTTCGAAATCCAGCAGGAAGCGAACCGCAGTAACATCGCCATGATCACCACTCCGGCCGGGTTCACCTTTGCTCCCATGCGGGACGGAGAGGTCATCGAGCCGGATGAATACAAGAAATTCTCCGACGACGAGAAGGAACTCATCGAATCCAAGGTTGAGGAACTGCAGAAGAAACTGCAGCAGGCTATCCAGCAGATTCCCCGGCTACGCAAGGAAGTCCGCGAACGTATCCATGCGCTCAATGAGGAAATGGTTCAGCTCACCCTTGGCGGACCTTTTGGAGAACTCCGGGAAAAATGGACCCACGTGCCAGCGGTGGTCGAACACCTGGATAGGGTGCGAAATGACATCGTAGAACACGCCGAGGCCTTCCAGGATGACGGCAACGGCCCGCCATCGGGCCTGCTCAATCGTTACCGGGTCAACCTGATGGTGGATAACGCCTGTACCGAAGGCGCACCCGTGATCTACGAAGACCTGCCAAACCATCAGCACCTGGCGGGACAGATCGAGCACCGGGCCCACCAGGGCAACCTGTATACTGACTTCACGCTGATCAAGGGTGGCGCCCTGCACCGGGCCAACGGTGGCTACCTGATCGTCGATGCCCGACGAATCCTGACTCACCCCATGGCCTGGGAGAGCCTCAAGCGGGTGTTATTCTCCGGTGAGATCCGTATCGAGTCGCTGGAACGGCTTTACGGCCTGGTCAGTACCGTCAGCCTGCAACCGGAACCGATTCCGGTAAGCGTCAAGGTCGTGCTGCTGGGTGACCGGATGCTTTATTACCTGCTCTCCCACTACGACCCGGACTTCCTTGACCTGTTCAAGGTTGAGGCAGACTTCGAGGATGACCTGGACCGGGATGACAGCAGCTATGAGCTCTATGCCCGTATGATCGCCACCATGGCTCGCTCGGTGCAGGCACGAAACCTGGACCGGGGCGCCGTTGCGCGCCTGATCGAACACGCCAGTCGCCTGGCCAGTGACCAGAAGAAACTCACTGCCCATGACCGGGTGCTAAAGGATCTGCTCAACGAGGCCGACCACTGGGCATCCCGGAATGAGAGCGACCTCATCACCGCCAGCCATATCCAGCAGGCCATTGATGAGCGGGATTACCGGGCCAGCCGGGTCCGTGAACGCAGCCTTGAACAGATCCGCCGTGGCGTGGTGATGATCGACACCAGCGGCGAGGTCACCGGGCAGGTCAACGGTCTTTCCGTACTGCGCCTGGGGGCCATGATGTTTGGCCAGCCTACCCGTATTACCGCCACCGCGCGGCCCGGCAAGGGCCAGGTGGTGGACATCGAGCGGGAGGTCAAACTGGGGGGACCCATTCACAGCAAGGCGGTGATGATCCTGTCCCGGTTCCTGGCCAACCACTACGCACCCATGAGCGAACTCTCGCTCTCCGCCAGCCTGGCCTTTGAGCAGTCCTACGGCGGCGTCGAGGGCGATTCCGCCTCGGTTGCTGAGACCTGCGTGTTGTTATCCGCCATCAGTGGTGTACCCCTGCGCCAATCCCTGGCAGTGACCGGTTCCATGAACCAGCATGGGGAGGTCCAGGCAGTTGGCGGCGTAAACGAGAAAATCGAAGGCTTCTTCAACGTCTGTCAGCAATCCGGCAAGGTAGACGGCCAGGGCGTATTGCTACCTGCCAGTAACGTCGAACACCTGATGCTGAACGCCGAGGTCCGGCAAGCCGTCAGTGAGGGTCGGTTTGCCATCTACCCGGTCACCCACATCAACCAGGCCATCACCCTGATGACCGGTATGGAGCCCGGTGAACCTGACGCAGACGGCAACTTCCCCGATGGCAGCTTTAACCGGCGGGTCGCTGACCGACTTGCAGAGTTCGCCGAAGTCGGGCGCAAGAAGGACGTAAACGGGGATAACGGCGGCAACGGTAACGACAGCGGCAGTGGAGGGGGCGACGATGACCAGTGAACCGAAGATCCCCGACCCGACCCGGCCCGCGGGCCGGGTGCTGGTGCTGCTGGACGGATCCCGCCTCAGCCTCGATGCCCTTGAAGCGGCGGCGGATCTGGCGCATTCACGCGGTGCCGAAGTGCTCGGCATCTTTGTTGAAGAGGTGAACCTGTTGCGCAGCGCCGGTTATGGCTTTGCCCGGGAGGTGGGCGCCAGCTCAGGCCAGGCCCGCCCCCTGGATTCAGCCCACATCGAGGCACGGATGCATGCCCTGGCGGAACAGGCCAGGCGTTCACTGGCACAGGCCATGTCCCGGCGCGGCATTCCCCAGACGCTGAAGCTTTGCCGGGGCCAGGTAGTGCAGGAAGTCCTGGGCCTGGCAAGCCCGGAAGACCTTCTGGTTCTGGGCCGGGTGGGCTGGTCCGCTGCGCCGGGCTCGCGCATTGGCTCTACCGCCCGGTCACTGGTGCGCCAGGCCCCCGGAGACGTATTGCTTTGGACCCGTCCCCGCCAGCGACCGCAAGGCCGGGTCGTGGTCCTGCTCAATCACGACCAGGGGGCCAACCACCGGGCTGTACGCGTGGGAGCCGACCTTGCCCTGCAGTACCATCAGCCGCTCTCGGTCCTGGTTCGTACCACGAATGGCGACCATCAGCGGGTCACTGAAGACCTGTTGAGCTATCTGCAGCAACAGGGTATCGCCGCTCGCATACGGCTACTGCCCATGGCATCGGCCAGTGCCGTGACGCGGGCACTGCAGGAAGAAGGCGCATCGCAACTGGTGATCAGCCGCACCTGCAGCCTGTTCAGCGAGCCGGGCGCCGACAACCTGCTGATGGAGCTAAGCCTGCCTCTGACGGTAACACCCTGATCCGGACAGGCCGATTCGCTATAAATTGACCTGACAAGGGCGTTGAGCAGCCCGCATGTGATAGCGTTGTTGAGTCGGGCAGCTCACGGCTGCCCTCCATTCACGACGGTAACGGAGGCGCACGTGCTAGAACGGCTGCAACGCCGGCTCGGCCTGCAGACCATTCCCGGGGTGTTCTTTACCTCGGCGGGTATTGCCATTGTGTTTGTTGCCCTGGCCATTCCCTTCGACCAGGAAGTGGCTATCCGGTTTGGCGACCTGACCGGCTGGGTTGCCCGCAATATGGGCTGGTTCTATATCCTGTCAGTCAGTTCGCTGCTGATTTTCCTGCTGGCGCTGGCCATGAGTCGCTACGGCCGCATCCGTCTGGGCGCGGATGACAGCCGGCCGGATTACTCCAACCTTACCTGGTTCACCATGCTGTTCGCCGCCGGCATTGGCACCATCCTGATGTTCTGGGGTGTGGCCGAGCCGGTCTCCCACTTTTCCAGTCCCCCGTTCGATGGCGTGGAACCCCGCTCTGAACGGGCAGCCAGCGACGCCATGACCCTGGCGCTCTACCACTTTGGCTTGCACACCTGGACCATCTTCGCCATGCCCGGGCTGGCCATTGGTTACTTTGCCTACCGCCACAACCTCCCGATGCGGATCAGCAGCCTGTTCTACCCGATCCTCGGAGAGAAAACGTTCGGCCCCTGGGGCTGGACGGTGGACGTCATCGCCGTACTGGGAACCCTGTTTGGTGTCGCCACCTCCCTGGGCCTCGGAACACTTCAGTTGAACAGCGGTCTCAACTACCTGTTCGGAGTGCCCGTCAGTGGCCTCGTCCAGGTAGTGCTGATCACGGTGATTGCCAGTATTGCCGCAACCTCTGTCGCGCTCGGTCTGGACAAGGGCGTGCGCCGCCTCTCGCAGCTCAATATCGTGCTCGCCATCGTATTGATCGGATTTGTGGCAATCGTCGGCCCCACCGTCTTTATCGCCGAGGGAATGGTGCAAAGTGTGGGCGACTACCTCCATGCCCTTCCCTGGCTCGCCTTCTGGACCGAAACCTTTCGCGAGAGCGACTGGCAGCGCCAGTGGACCCTGTTCTATTGGGCCTGGACCATTTCCTGGGCGCCCTACGTCGGCATCTTCATTGCCCGGATCTCCCGGGGGCGAACCATCCGTGAATTCGTGGCCGGTGTACTCTTCGCGCCAACGGCCTTTACCCTCGTGTGGTTCGGCGTCTTCGGCCTGTCCGCCATCCAGGTGGAATCCGGCGGTGGGGTGGCCCTCGCACAGCAGGTTCAGCAGGACCCCTCAGTAGCCATCTTTGCGTTCCTTGAGGCATTCCCGTTGGCAGAGGCAGCGTCCGCGCTCAGCGTGGTGATTATCGTCATTTTCTTTACGACCTCATCGGATTCTGCCTCACTGGTGATTGACCTGCTCACCCGTCGGGAAGACCAGCCGTCACTGATACGGCAACGCATATTCTGGGCAGCTGCCCAGGGGGTAATTGCGGCCACACTGCTACTGGCTGGGGGTCTGGATGCCCTGCAGAACGTCATCACCTCACTGGGACTGCCATTCTGTGTCCTACTCATTTTCATGGCGGTTGCCCTGTACCGGGCCCTCCATGCCGACTACCGGGGCTACAGCATTGACGAACTGGTAAAAGGCCAGGCCTATCCGGAAGTGGAAGCCGTACCGCCCCAACCAAAGGAGACCGACTATGTACCGGAAGCTACTGATCGCGATTGACCCGGAAGACGACGGTGAAGGCAAGCGTGCGCTGGAAGCGGCGCTGGCATTGCTGGATGAGACTGGCGAGCTCCACCTGGCCAGCGTGTATCAGCCTGTCAGCGGCGGCTTCTTCCCGCATGTCACCGAAGAGGCCCCTGAAGAAAAGGAGACAAGGGTACGGGAGAAGCTTGACCTCCTTGCCCGCAAGTACCTGCCACTGAACCGAAGCGCCAGTCTTCACGTAGTGGCGGGTGCAGCTGGCGAGAAACTCGTGGCGCTGGCCGCACAGCTATGCGTTGACCTGGTCATACTGGTATCCAGGGGCAGCAGTGGCTACTGGCCCCTGCGAAAAGCTACCGTAGAGTATGTGACGGTCAACGCCAACTGCGCTGTACTGGTATTGCCCGAGATTAACAGGAACGGAAAAGAGGAAGTGGACGAGCCTGGCCAGACAGGCTAAGGCCGCACCGGGCAGTTTTTCTATCCGCATAGCCGATTTATACTGTTCGGCTACATCAGAGCGCCCTCGTCAACCGTTTGTGATACCCATCTGTCGCTGAGCTACCATCGGCGTTTATTTACAGGAGTTATCAGACCGATGAGCCAGCTGTATTTCTCACCCATGCTCCTTGGGCTCTGCCTGCTGGTTGCCGTCGCCATTGCGGCAACCGCGTTGTGGCGCATGTCGAGACCCTACGCCGGCCCCGGGTTCTGGATGGCCGGTTGCTGGTCACTGATCGGCGGCATCGTCTTCTTTATCGGTTTCATGGTTACCGGCAACCCCGTACTGAATGTATTGGGTAACGCGGGACAACTTGCCGGTGAGGCCATATTCCTGCTGGGCATTTTCCGGTTTATGGGCCGCCCCTTGCCCTGGTGGATTGTTGCCGCCAGCGTGGGCACCATGGTGGCCTTCAATATCCACTACTGGGTTTACTCCGGAAACTCCGATTTCCTGATGGGCGTTTATTCCACTATTGCGGGACTTTTGCCAATGCAGGCCATCTGGCTGCTGATCAAGGCCAGGAACGATACGGTGACTCGCCCCGCACGCCTCCTGGTTGGGCTGAGCCTGCTGGTTTACTCGGTGGTCACCCTGATGCGGGGTGCCCTGGGGTACCTGGACTGGTGGCAGGGCAAACCCTACCAGATGCCCTATGAGTCCTTCAGTTACCTACTGCCCTACAACTTTGCAATTCCGGCCCTTGTCATGGGCTTTATTGGCGTGACGCTCATGACCATGCAGCGAATCCTCGCCCAGAGCGAGCGCCACGCTGTCGAAGCCCGGCAAAGTGCCGAACGCTTCGAGCGGCTAATGTCCGCTTCCACGTCAGGCGTAGCCATTCTCAGGGACAAGGTTATCACCGATGCCAACACCGGCCTGGAACAGCTGACAGGGCTCAATCGCGACCAGTTGCTGGGCCTGCCCGTCAGTGGATTGTTCAGCGCCAGCAGCCAGGTCAGACTCAGGGGTTACCTCAATCAGGGCGGTGTCCGTCAGCAGGACCTGTTGGCAGTCCACAGAGACAATGGCCCCTTTGACTGCGAAATCACCCTCTCTCCCATCGGGAACGGCGAGTCACAAAGCATTCTGGAGCTCCGCGATATCAGCCACCACAAAGCCCTCGAAAACCAGCTGAACCAGCTGGCCACCAGGGACTCGCTGACTGGAACCCTCAACCGGCGAGCCTTTGATACTGGCATTCGCTCTGAAATGGAGCGTTGCCAGAGATATGGGCACAACCTGTCATTTGCGGTTATCGACCTGGACCACTTCAAGCGGATCAATGATCAATATGGTCATGGCACGGGTGACCAGGTCCTGGTGGCATTTGCAGAATGCTGTAGGAAAAACCTGCGCAGCACCGACCTGCTGGCACGCTTCGGCGGAGAGGAATTCGTCATCCTGATGGTGGAAACAGACACAGCTGCCGCCTTTCAGCTGCTTGAACGTATACGGGATGCACTGGCCGGGTTGGATATACCCGGACTACCCGCCACTCATACGGTTCGTTTCAGCGCGGGACTGGTTCATTGGCAACCCGGGGATCCGGCAGACCCTGAGCGCCTCATGCGCCTGGCTGACCAGGCACTCTACAGCGCCAAGCGGTCTGGCCGTGATCAGATCGTCGCTGAGGGTCAGCCACGCCGGCAACAGCCGGCTGAGGCCGATGAGTAACTTCACGGTAGAGTCTGGACTGCCCGGTTAACGCACGACAAAGACAGAAACATCCGTATCCTTCACCAGGTTGGCGGCGTTGGAATGGATGAAATGGAGCTTGTCCCCAATACCGGGCACGTGCGAGGCCATGACAACCAGGTCCGCCCCGGTCTCCCTGACCGCTGAGACCAGTCGCTTTTCCAGCTCAACGGCAGTATCTGGTGAAGTAATCATCGACCAGGACGTGTCGATACCATGGTCCTTTCCCTGCTCCTCCGCAAACCGGCCAAGCTCCTCCTCCAGTTCCCGGGTACTGTGCGCAGCCGACGAAGGCGTGCTGTTGGTAACGGTCACATAATGGAGGGTGGCCTTGTAGTGCCTGGCAATGTCGATGGCTGTGTTGAGCGCCTTGGACAGTTTCTCCAGGTGACCAAGGTCCACGGGTACCAGAATCTTGCTGTACATGGGCAGCCTCCTTTTGGTTGGCCGGGTGAATGGTCTGACTCCTCTCAGCAAGTCTAGACCAAGGCTACCGCTTGCATGGTGGTTAGCCTATGACCCTGATCAATCCTGTAGGTGATGAGGTAACCAGAAACCAGGGACGGTTTGCGGCGATGGCGTCTTTGCCAGCGATGGCCAGTGAATACTTCAGTGCTTTCGCCCAGACCGGGGAATCGACTAAAGTTAGCGTTCCAATAACGTCCGGCACCGACCGAGGGTGCCGTTTGTGGTTCACCGACAACAAGGACAAGCCATGGCCTTTGATACACCTCTCTACCTGTGTGGCCCACTTCGCGAGCCCCGGCAGATGCTGGCGGACCAGGAGTACAGCGGGCACACGTCCATCCACGATGACAGCATGGCCGAAAAGCTGGGCTTCCAGGCCGGCCCCATTGAAGGACCCACCCATTTCAGTCAGTTTGTACCGCTGCTGGCGGAAGTCTGGGGGCGGGACTGGTTCGAACGGGGCTGCTTCTCCGCTCACTTCCAGAACATGGTGGTTGAGGGGGAGCAGGTACGTGCCTTCATTGAGCGGCCGGCACCAGGTGCCACCCGGGTCCGGGCCTGGGCCGAGAAGGCAGACGGCACCCCTGTGCTGGAAGCCAGTGCCAGCCTCGGCCCTGGTGACGGCGACACCCTGCTGGACCAGCGGATGGCGAAACTGCGGGCTCCGGAAAAGCTGGTGATTCTGTCGGACCTCCGCATTGGCATGACTGGAGAGAAAGACGAGCCTGTGCGCATGGACCCGGACCAGAACATGGGCAAGCTGTACCCCTTCTCCCTGAACCAGAAGCTCGAACGCATCACCGAAAACACCCCCTGGTACAGCGATGGCAGCTCGACCCCCTGGGGTCGGGCGATTATCCCCCTGGAGATGGTCAGTGTACTGGCCGAATACAGCAGCAAGGATGCACGCTTCCCGGTGAAGCAGCCCACTGTCGGCCTTTTTGCCGACCAGGAAATCCGCATGGTGGACGGCCCGCTCTTTGTAGGTGAAGACTACCTGATTCGCCGGGAAATCGTTGCCCTGTCAGAGAGCAAGCGTACAGAGTCCTACTGGGTACGATCACGCATCTACGATGCTGCCGGAGAGACCCTGAAGGCGGAAATGCTCCTGAACCACGCCACCCTGAAGCACTCCTACCCTCACTACGACGAAGAAGCGGCAGGCTAAGACCCTGGAGGCCCCACCCGGGGCCTCCTGTGACACTGGCAGCATCAACAGACTTCCATTTCACACAAATCCTTTGCAAACTACTCTCTTTACCGGTGCCGATAACTTCCGTACCTGACCACAATAACAATACCCCCAATAACAGGCTGACAGTCCATGATGAAACACCCCTTTCCCGACCTGATCGATATGGTCATGGATGAGAGTGAACCCGGCTGGAGCGTTAACAGTATCCAGATCGGCGAAAAGCACATGAACACCAATAACGTGGCCCACGGCGCCGTACTCTTCGCGCTGGCCGACACCGGCATGGGCTCAGCCCTGTTCCCCACCCTGGATGAGGGTCAGGTGTGTGCCACCATCGAGATCAAGATGACGTATTTCAAGCCGGTGTTCGCCGGAAAGGTGGTGTGCCGCACCGAAATGATCAACCGCGGCAAGACCATCGCCAACCTGGAGTCCCGCCTGTATGTGGATGATGTGCTGGTGGCCCAGGCCAACGGCAACTATGCGATTTTCCGCATAAAATCCGGTAACGGCAACCCGTCACAGGGCAAGAGCGCATAGCCAGGATATGCCGGGGCAGCTGGCATCGCCAGCGCTACCTAAGGTAGTAATCGAAGGTAGAGACAACACGCACCGTCTTCACGGGTTGCTGTTCAGCCATGACACCCGGCGCCTGGTCCCGAGCCAGGATCTGGAAGACACCCTGGTTGGCGCGGCGCAAGCCGCCCAGTTCGGCGTCGGCATCACGGGCGAACTGTTGCGCAGACTCCCTCGCCGCGGCTGTGGCCTGGGCAATCATGTCCGGTTTGATATCGTTCAGACGGGTGAACAGGTAGGTCGGTCCGGCCGGGCCATAATCCGACGACAGGATGACGCCGGAGTCCACCAGGTCGCTGACGTTCTGGGCCGCCTGTCGCACCTTGTCCACTTCATCGGTGCGCACCATCAGAACCTGGTTAATGATGAATTTGCGGGTGCCCCCCTCAGGCTGATAAGGGTTCGCCCCGGTGTCCACCACATCCAGTCGTTGCAGCTCCACGGCATCGTCGGCGATAGCCTGCAGCTTCAGGAAGGCCATGACACCGTCCCTGCTCTTGCGAGCGTGCTCCCGGGCCGCGTCCAGCGTATCGCCGCTGGCGGCAAAACGAATCGGCCACAGGGCCAGGTCTGCGGTGACCTCCTGTTCGGCCACGCCCTTGACGGTGACATAGCGGTCACCGGTGCGCATTTCGGTCAGGCCATCCTTCAGCAGCGAGGCGGAGAAAATCATGCTGACTCCAAGAATCAGCGCTACCAGAAATTTCATGGGGTATTCCCTTACGGTCTTTAACGGCAACAGCTTCAAGCTGCCTGTTCTTCACCAGCGGTACCCGCCAGACAACCCAGCATAGCATCAACCTGTTTCAGTTTGCGTGCCTGGGGCCAAAGCTGCTCCGCCTCGACAAAGCCCTGGCGCAGGTAATTGAGCCATTGCTTGATGCGCCCGGTCACATAGCGGTCTTCGAGCCGGGCCTGGAGGGCCTCGGCATACTCGGCGATGAGCGGGACCACCTCAGCCCAGGTCATTTCCCGCTCGGCCTCTCCAGCCTGGCTGGCCTTGATGCGCCGGGCCAGGTCCGGCCGGGCAATCAGGCCCCGGCCGATCATCACGTCGTCACAGCCAGACACCCTGCGGCAGCGCCAGTAGTCTTCGACGGACCAGATCTCGCCATTGGCAATCACGTGGGCGTTGACCGCCTCCCGTACCCGGGCAATTTCCTCCCAGTAGGCTGGCGGTTTGTAGCCGTCAACCTTGCTGCGGGCGTGGATAACGATCTCTGCAGCACCCGCTGCCTCCAGGGCCTGGCCACAGGCGACACCCATGGACCGGTCATCGTAGCCCAGGCGCATCTTGGCGGTCACCGGGATTTCAGCCGGTACAGCCCTGCGCACAGCAGCAGCGATCTCGTACATCAGCTCGGGTTCCCGCATTAACACACAACCACCCTTGTGTTTATTGACGGTCTTGGCGGGACAACCAAAGTTGATATCCACCTGCCCTGCACCCAGCTCGGCGGCTTTCGCACCATGGCGGCCCATCATTTCAGGGTCAGAGCCCAACAGTTGGACCGCAACCGGGGTGCCGGCTTCTGTCACAGCCTGGTTGTATAGTTCCGGCGCGTACTTGTAGAAGATCCGCGGTGGTAACATGCCGTGGGTCACGCGAATGAACTCGGTAACACACCGGTCAATACCACCAACCCGGGTCAGGGTTTCGCGGATCGGTGCGTCCACCAGCCCTTCCATCGGGGCAAGGATAATTCGCATGGAAGCTCCAGGGTCTGAACGAAGTGAGTCAGGGTTCAGCTGATCAAAAATCAGGCGGGGCGGATTGTAAGGAATATGCGGGGAAGATGGTAGCCGGACACCCTGAAATCAGGGTGCCCGGCTGACTTTTTACGACACTACTGGCGTATCAGGCCTGTACGTCGAACCGGTCATTGTTCATGACCTTGGCCCAGGCTGAGACGAAGTCACGAACGAACTTCTCGTGGTTGTCGTCCTGGGCATACACCTCGGCGTACGACCGCAGGATGGAGTGAGAGCCGAATACCAGGTCGACCCGGGTAGCGGTCCACTTTTTCTGGTCAGTCTTGCGGTCACGAACCTCATAGAGATTGTCACCGGCGGACTTCCAGCTGTAGGCCATATCGGTCAGGTTCACGAAGAAGTCGTTCGTCAGCTGGCCTTCCCGGTCGGTGAATACACCGTGCTTGCTGCCACCGTGGTTGGTACCCAATACCCGCATACCACCGATCAGAACGGTCATCTGTGCGGCGGTCAGGCCCATCAGCTGG
>Ga0098066_1000219_pt1 | contig 20020 bp, 18 predicted proteins | sample 25BtaG_FD_76332 | JGI IMG/M metagenome (GOLD analysis project Ga0098066, IMG submission 76332) | Marine viral communities from Cariaco Basin, Caribbean Sea - 25B_WHOI_OMZ_CsCl | ecosystem: Environmental > Aquatic > Marine > Oceanic | place: Caribbean Sea: Cariaco Basin | collected 2014-11-08
ACTGACGGACAAGCCCATCCTGCTGCGTCTGGACAGTGCACACGATGCCCGTGACAATCGCGACTTCCTGCGCGAGCAGGACCAGATCGACTTCCTGATCAAGTGGAACCCTCGCAAGCAGGACCCCCTGGCCTGGGCGGACAAGGCTCAGGCCCAGAAGGCCTGGACACTGGAGCGCGACGGCAAGATGGAAGCGGTTCTGTCAGAAGACCTTCCGGACGAACCCGGTCTGCGCCGCATCGTGAAGGTCACTGTTCGCACCAGTGATGCCGCTGGCCAGTTGTACCTGGAGCCGGAGGTCAGCCTCGAAGGCTGGATTACTTCCTTACCAGTCGACGAGGTCAGTGACCAACAAGTCATGGCGCTGTATAGCGACCACGCCACCAGCGAACAGTTTCACAGTGAGTTCAAGACCGACCTGGACCTGGAGCGCCTGCCCTCCGGCAAGTTCGACACCAACAACCTGGTCATGGCCTTCGCAACGATGGGGTACAACGTGCTGCGCTGGATGGGCCTGAGGCTGACCGGCCCGGATGCGCCGGTGCGCCACCCGGCCAAACGCCGTCGCCTGAGAACGGTGATGCAGGAACTGATGACCATGGCCTGTCGCCTGGTGCATAGTGGCCGGCAGTGGATCCTGCGCTTTGGCCGGCACTGTCCGGGCTTTGCCGTTTACCAAGATCTTTACGAAGGAATCGCCTCCTCCGGATAAGCCAATTCGACAACGGCCATATCTTAAAACCACCCGGGAAACCATGCCGGGGCAATCCGCTATTGCCTGGCGACCCTAGCTTGATCAAAAAACAGCCAAATCCTGGTGGCTGGTCGACTTCAGCCTGCACGTTCCAGGCATTATCAACCTGCTTTTGGTCAAGTTTTCACTCACATTAGCGCCGATGGCGCTTTGCGGGGTATATTGGCCTGCAAAGTCACTGATTCAGGTACCTGTTACGGTCGGACATGACCATTCAGGAAGTATCCGCACTGTTGGGATTCTCTGAGGCCAGTACCTTCTCGCGGGCCTTCAAGCGCTGGACGGGGCACAGCCCAAGCATGAACCTTCATAGTCAGGCCAACTCAGCGGCAAGAACCGTTAGCGGTAACAAAGGTACGACCCATTAACGTTTCACCCTGCTAACCCGATGATCCTGCAAACCAGTGCTGCGGCGTATTGCAGCAGGTTCATAACGCGACAACCTGGTGATGGCCATGCCCGACAGGGCGCCTCAGTTGCTGTCAGTTTCCGGAAAATTGCGCAGTACGCTTTTCGTTGAAAGCGGTCACGCCTTCCACCCAATCTTCTGTCATTGCAGTCTGGCCGAAGGTCTCCGCCTCAGCATGCAACTGCTCCTCAAGTGAGCATACTGACGACCTCAGGATAAGGCGCTTGGTATTCACAAGAGCACGGGTTGGCCCTCGGGCCAGGCGCTCGGCCAGAACGCGGGTTTCTGTTGCGAGCTTGCTTGCTGGCACCAGCCTGTTGACCAGTCCCATCTCAAGGGCCTCCGTTGCAGTAAAGCGATCTCCGAGCAACGCAAGCTCCATAGCTTTTTTTACCCCTACAAGCCTGGGCAGATTCCAGGTAATACCTCCATCCGGGCTACTGCCAATTTTCGAGTAGGCCAAAGTGAAAAACGCATCCTCAGATACCAGGACCAGGTCGCAGGCCAATGCCAGGCTCACGCCCCCACCTGCAGCCCCGCCCTGAACACTCGCAATCACCGGCTTATCCAACTTCTGCAAGGTATGGACCAGACGGTTGAAGCTGCCATGAATACGACTGCTAAGGGTATCTCGGCGCTCCCCGGGTGGCTGGCTGGAAAGCTCCAGAAAGGATTTTACATCGCCACCTGCCAAAAAATGCCCGCCTGCGCCCTGGAGAACCACGCAGCGCACATCCTCGTCAGCCTCACAACGTTGCAAGGCATCCAGCATGAGTTGAATCATCTCCGGTGAAAGGGCATTTCTAACCTCCGGGCGATTCATCGTCAAATAAGCAACGCCGTTCAGGGTTTTGTAAAGCAAATCAGACATATCTAAAACGTCACTTTTTCATTATGGCTCTCTTGACTACTGCTGCTACCCTCACATTGCAGTCAGGCTGATATCAGCAGTCATTCACATCAATGCAACCGAAAACCCGCCATCGACCACCAGGTTAGTGCCACTGACATAGGCGCCCGCGTTACTGCACAGATACAGCACCGAGTACCCGATATCTTCAGGCTCACCCAGGCGCTTTACAGTGGTTTTCTCAACAATGCGTTTCTTGGTATCGGCGTCAAAGGCATCCGCCAGCTTGGTCTGGATGACGCCGGGCAGAACGGTATTGACCCGGATGCCTTCTCCACCGAACTCAAGGGCGAACGAACGGCTCATACCGATCAGGGCAGTCTTGAGGGTGGAATAAAGGCTCAGCATCCGGTCCGGATGCAGGGCAGCGACGGAGGCCAGGTTGACGATGTTGCCGCCGCCTTTCAGGCGCATCAACTTTACCGCTTCCACCGACATAAACCAGTAGCCTCTCAGGTCCACCTCGACGGTCTTGGTGAACAGGCCCAACTCCGTGTCCTCAATGGTTCGCCAGGGGCTGAGCACGGCGTTGTTGACCAGGATATCCAGGCCGCCATGTTCCTCTTTCAGCCAGGCAGACATGGCTTCGATATCCTCCATACGGCCGATATGACAGGCACGCCCTTCAGCACTCAGCCCCTGCTGACGAAAGCCGGCAGCAATCGCATCGCACTCATCCTGCTTGCGGCTGCAGATGATTACATGGGCGCCTGCCTGGGCCAGCACCCGGGCGGTCGCTTCGCCAATACCCATGGTAGACCCGGTAACCAGGGCCACCTTGCCCTGCAGGCTGAAGGCAGATAACAGTTCCGGTGATAGCTGTGCAGACATGGTTTCTCCCCTTGATGAAAGGATCTTTGTTGTTTTCGGGATATCACAGGTGGCAAGGCTGACCCGTGGACTCAGTGATGGAACCTTACGCTGGCCTTCCCCGGCGTAATGACCTCACCGGCTTCATTGACAATGGCCAGTTCGATGTCGACCTCACTGCCTGCTTCCCGGACTTCCGTTATGCGCCCACGGGCGCGCAGCGTTTCTCCGATATAGGCCGCCTTCCGGTTGCTGTATTCAAAGCCCGACAGGGCGCCATCTGTGCCCACCCACTCCAGCACCAGCTGGGTCAGGAAATCCCCTTGCAGCGGGCCGTCAATCACGATGCCAGGGTGGCCCTCCTCGCCGGTGGTATAGGGGTGATCATAGTGGATCCGGTGCGGGTTCCAGATGGCCGCGTTGTACATGAACAACTGCACTTCATCAGGCTTGAACGCCCGCTCCGGCAATGGATCACCGACCTGGACATGGGATAGCTTCATGGTTACCTCGCAATGCGGGTGGAGCGTTCCGTCATGACCGCCTCCCCCGCTTCGGTTTCAACACGGTTCTCAACCACCGCAAAGATCAGCGGCCCCTGCGCACCTTCCTTTTCAAACAGGTCAACGAGGGTCTGACGGGACACCAGAACATCACGGGGATAGATGCCACGGAACCAGGTCTGCTGGGTGCCGCCGGCCATCACCCGCTTGAGGGGCAGTTCCGGCACCAGCCCGGTGTCCGGTGGCAGGCCATCATGACCCAGTTGCTCACGGGGCAATATGGGCAGGAAGAGTCCGAACAGAAACATCGGCGGCGCCTCGTCTCCATCGATAAATCGCTGCAGGCGCTGGCCGGTAGCGGCCGAGTATTTGCGGATTTCGCGGCGGGTGACTTCTGCCCTGACGGCAGGTAACTGGCGCCCGATCGCCGCCTTGAGCTCTGGTGTCAGCAAGGCCATGGTTGACTCCTCAATGGTCCAGTCCGAGACGGGATCTGGCTTCTGCATCCAGTTTACGAAAATCGATCTTGCCCTCAGGCGTCACCGGCCAGGCGCCCTCCCACTCGAGAAATTCCTGGGGTATCTCGTAAATCGCCATAACGCCCTTACAAGCCTCCCGGATGTCCCGGGTTGAACCAAGGGCGTGTCCGGCCCGTGGCCTGACAAAGGCAACGATCTTCGAGCCCCAGTAATCGTCCGGAACACCAATGGTCTTGACGTCGTCAAAGGCGTCCTGGAACACCTCGAGCAAGAGGTTGGTTACCCGCACGGTTGAGACATTTTCCCCACCGGTTTTCAGCACGCCACCGAGCCGCCCCAGGAAGGTGATATAGCCGTTATCGAAGGTGCCGTAATCACCACTGTGGAAGTAGCCTTCCTCGTCAAAGGACTGCCGGGTCTCTTCCTCCTGGCGATGGTAGCCCCGGAACAGGAAGGGGCTCCGGTAACAGATTTCCCCTGGCTGGCCCTGAACAACCCGGTCACCGGTTTCCAGGTCCTTGATCACTACTTCCACCCCGGACAGGGGCCGGCCATGGGTGTATTTCTTGATGCGGTAATCCATGCAGTCATGTTCCGCCAGCGAAACCAGCGGGCCATTCTCGGTCTGGGCATAGAGGTTGTTGATGGTCGCGCCTTCCGGGCACATCTCCTTGACCAGGTCGTAGCTTCGGGGCTCACCGGCAAGCACCGCCTTGGAGATGGTGAAGTCATACCCGGCGAAACCCGGTACACGGAACAGTCCCTGCCAGTGGGAATCGAAGCCGAAGGTCGCCGTTACCTTGTACTTGTCGATGATTTTCAGTGCCTGTTCCGGCCGGAACTGTTCCATCAGATGCAGTGTGCTACCAGCCAGGGTCAGACTGAGGTTCAGTCCAAACAAGCCGCTGTTGTGATAGAAAGGACTGAGATTGATGTAGGAGTCGCCTTCCAGGTAACAAAGGTTCCTGGCACCGAAATGGGCCGTCGCCAACGGGGGCCGATGATCCCAGAGGGCGCTCTTGGAGAGCCCGGTGGTACCCGAGGTCTGGCACATGAACTGGATATCGGTGGGACGACCCTCTGTGATCAGCCGATCGAATGTCGCCTGGTCCCAGTCCGCACCACGCTGTTCCAGGTCACTGAAATCCAGGAAACCGTCATGACGCAGCTGCTGGCGGCTCAGGCACACCATGTGAGTAAGTGCAGGAATTGCCTCAGAGGAAACCCGCGCCCCTTCAACCTGTAAGTCAGGAATTGACTCTTTCAGTGTGCGGATATAATCCCGGTCAGCATAGTGATCGACCGTGACGATCACCCTGGGATTGTTACGGGGCAACACACCCTGGAATTCAAGGACGCCCCACAGCAGGTTCAGCGGATTGATGATGGCTCCGAGCTGAAGCGTCGCAAAGTACAGGCACGCAAACTCCGGCGTCGGGCTGGGCAATACGGAGACCACATCCCCCTTGCCTACGCCAAGGCTGATCAAACCCTGGGACAACTGGTTAACCCGTTCCTGCAGAACGCGATAGGTGATCTCCTCGCCCTCGAAAACGATGGCAACCTTGTCCGGCTGAGCGGCACAGACTTCGGCAAACAGCGCCTGGGTTGTGTTGTCGTACCAGCGGTTGTGAAGGGATCTCTCCGCGAGTGTCATGGGCACTCCGTTACCAGGTCGATGGGGGGATCAAGGGAAGGCCACATGGATGCGTTGCAACTGTTCCTCACCATTCCCGGCCTTCAAGTTAACAGCCGGGAGACAGCCACACTTGTGCCTACTGGCTGCCTGAGAGGCCCGCCCGTGTTCAAAACAAAAACATTTGGAAGCTGAACGACCCATAGCCACCTGACGCAAGTCACAGGCAGATCAACCTCCCTATTCTGGCCCAACAGCTGAAGGAGATTGTCGATGGTAAAGCTGATTTTCTGCCTGCGAAGAAAGCCGGGGATGTCCCTGGAAGCATTCCGGGATTACTGGGCCAACCAGCACGCACCCCTGGTGCAAAAGCATGCCCAGGCCCTTGGCATCCAGCGCTATGTCCAGAGCTACACCCTGTCCGCCCCCCAGCTCTCAAAGATTGCCGAAGCCCGTGGTGCACCAGAGGCGTTCGATGGCGTTGCAGAATTGTGGTTTTCAGACTTGAATGAAATGGCAGAGAAGGGCGCGTCGCCCGAAGGCAGGGCGGCTGGCAAGGCACTGATTGAAGATGAGGCCCGCTTCATCGACCTAGCCCGGTCGCCCCTGTGGATTTCGGAAGAAAGGGAATTCATAGGCAACGGGGCCTGAAAATAACAACACAACAATAACAACCCATAACCGACTGGCGTGAGAACAATAATGACAACAACCCATCAAGACCCGATCGTCCCTAAAGTCACAGGCGTCCCCACCGGCTCCCTGAGCGCGGTGGCAACCCCGCTCTGAGCGAATCCGGTTCCTGAACCCCCGGCACCCAAGTGCCCGGAGGGAACGCATAACAGAGCCAAGACGGGGGACAAACTGTGCTCAATGAATTCCTGCAACTGATACTCAGTGGTATCGCCATTGGCTGCGTGTACGGCCTCGTGGCACTGGGCTTTGTGTTAATCTACAAGGCCACGGAAGTGGTGAACTTTGCCCAGGGCGAGCTGATGATGTTCGGCGCCTTCATTGCCCTGACCATGGGCGGACTGCAGTTCATGCCCTTCTGGCTGAGCGTAGTGCTCGCCGTCCTGGCGATGGCCCTGATTGGTGGTGCGGTCGAGCGGGCCGTGATACGCCCGGTTCTCGGACAGCCTATTTTCTCCATCGTGATGATCACCATTGGCCTCGGGTTCTTTGCCCGGGGGCTTGCCAGCCTCATCCCCGGCTGGGGCACCCTGACCCACCGCCTGCCCACCCCCTATGCAGACCAGACCGTTGCCTTCGGTGAGCTGGTGCTGTCCGCCGGTCACCTGATGATCATCCTGGTGACGATTGTGCTTTGTGTACTGCTGTTCGCCTTCTTCCGCTATACACGCATGGGTGTGGCCATGCAGGCCATTTCGCAGAACCAGCTTGCGGCCCACTACATGGGCATTCCGGTCGCCAGGATCAATACCCTGATCTGGTGTATCAGCGCTGCCGTCGCCGCCATTGCCGGTATTCTGCTGGCGCCCATCACCTTTGTTCACGCCAACATGGGACTGATCGGCCTCAAGGCCTTTCCCGCTGCGGTCATCGGAGGGTTTGGCAGCATTCCCGGAGCGATTGTTGGCGGCCTGATCATCGGCATTGTGGAGGCGCTTTCCGGGCGTTACCTGCCGGACGGCATCAAGGATGTCTCAGCCTACGTGGTGCTGCTGGCGGTTCTGATTATCCGACCAAACGGTCTGTTTGGTGAAAAACTGACCAAGAAAGTCTAGGCGGGCCGACTGATGCGATTCCTTTTCAAGACGTCATACAACCAGGACATCCGCCTGTTCAAGGACCGGATCACCATGGGCTGGTACCTGGCCCTGGGGGTGGTATTGCTTGTCCTGCCCCTGCTGCTGGGCGAGTACTACCTCTCGCAGGCCAGCTTTGTCCTCATCTACGCCATTGTGGGGCTGGGGCTGATGCTCTTGTCCGGCTTTACCGGGCAGATTTCGCTGGGGCATGCGGCGTTCCTCGCGGTGGGCGCCTACACCGAAGCCGTATTGTCAGCCCGCGGCGTTCCTTTCGTGGTCTCGCTGCCCATGGCCATGGCCGTGTCTGCTGCGGCCGGATTCGTCGTGGGGCTACCAGCACTGCGCCTCAAGGGTATCTACCTGGCCATTGCGACCCTGGCTTTCGGTTTCATTGTCGAGGTTACCCTCCAGCAATGGGAGAGCGTGACGGGCGGCTCCATGGGCCTGCTTCTCGAGCCAGTGACACTGCTTGGCGTTACCCTGGACTCGGAATCCGGTTTCTATTACCTGGCACTGGGTCTGACCGGCCTGACCCTGCTGATCCTGAAAAACCTGCTGAGGAGCCCCACCGGCAGGGCCTTCGTGGCAATTCGTGACTCGGAAATCTCGGCCCGCAGCATGGGTATCGGGCTGGCCCGCTACAAAACCCTGGCGTTCGTCATCTCGGCAGCCATAACCGGCCTGGCCGGCGCCCTGTACGCCCACAAGCTCCAGTTCATCTCTCCGGAGCAGTTCGGCGTCTTCGTTTCCATTGAGCTGCTGATGATCATTGTGATCGGAGGCATGGGTTCGCTGCACGGTGCCTTTCTCGGCGCACTTTTCATGACCATGTTGCCGGAGTTCATCGCCATTTTGAGGGAGTACCTGCCCTCCAGCCTGGCCTATCAACCAGGCCTGCAGCCCACCATCTTCGGGGCTATCCTGATTCTGTTCGTACTGCTCGAACCTGCCGGGCTCTATGGGCGCTGGGTGAAGATACGCACCTGGTTCCAGCTCTTCCCGCTCTATCGCAAGGGCCTGATGAAGCGCGAAAAAAGTTACGTCAAATCGGACCGGCTGAGCTAGGAGGACACCATGGCCTTACTGACGGTTGAGAACCTGTCCATGGAGTTTGGCGGCATCCGGGCCGCGGACGATGTGAGTTTCCGGGTCGGGGAAGGTGAGATCTATACCATCATCGGCCCTAACGGAGCGGGCAAGACCACTATTTTCAACATGATCAGCCTGATCTATCGCAGTTCTTCCGGCCGCATCTGGTTCGATGGTAACGACCTGTCTGCCAGGAAACCCCAGGATCTCACCCACCTTGGGCTGGCGCGGACCTTTCAGAACATCGAACTGTTCGAACACGAAACCGTCCTCCAGAACCTGCTGGTGGGACGTCACTGCCACTCCCGCACCCGTCTCTGGCAGCAGATGCTGTTCACACCGGCGACACGGCGGGCCGAGATCGAGCACCGGGAAGCGGTGGAACAGGTGATCGACCTGCTCAATCTGCAGCATTACCGCGACAGCGTCGTGGGCAACCTGCCCTATGGTGTCCAGAAGCTTATTGAACTGGGACGGGCATTGTGCGCCCGGCCTCGCATCCTGTTGCTGGATGAGCCCTCTTCCGGGCTCAACGTGGAGGAAACCGACGACCTGAGCTTCTGGATCGAAGACATCCGTAACCTGCTGGGGATTACCGTGGTGATGATCGAGCACGATATGCGCCTGGTCAGCCAGGTGTCAGACCGGGTCCTTGCGGTCAGCAACGGTCGTGTACTGGCAGAAGGCACCGCCCGGGAAATCCAGGAAAACCCGGCCGTTGCGGAAGCCTATCTGGGAACCCGGGAGGACGTGGCGTAATGACTGATACCGTGCTCGAGATCAAGAACCTGGAAGCGTCCTATGGTTCGGTGCAGGCCCTTCGGGGCGTCTCCCTCAGTATCCAGGAGGGCACCATAGCGACCATCCTTGGTGCCAATGGCGCCGGCAAGACCACCATTCTCAAGTGTATTTCCGGCATCGTTGACCCCCGCAAAGGCAGTATCCACTACCTGGGAAGAGCCATTGGTGGCAAGCGCGCCGACCTGATCGTCCGCATGGGTATTGCGCACGTGCCGGAGGGTCGCCAGGTCTTCCCACTGCTGTCCGTTCGCGAGAACCTCTGGCTAGGGGCCTATACCCGTACCAGTCGGGTCGAGGCCCTGGAGGATCTGGAAGCGGTTTACCGCTACTTCCCCATACTCAAGGACCGGGAAAAACAGGAGGCCGGCAAGCTCTCCGGCGGTCAGCAGCAGATGCTTGCGATAGGGCGCGCCATGATGGCCCGTCCCTCGGTACTGTTGATGGATGAGCCCAGCCTGGGCCTTTCTCCGAAGCTGACCGAAGAAATCTTCACCATCATCCGACGCATCAACCGGGACTGGGGTACGACGATTCTCCTGGTTGAGCAAAACGCCAGCATTGCCCTGCAAACGGCCTCCCATGGCTACGTCCTTGAGTCCGGGAGGATCGTGATGGAGGGCCCCTGCGAAAAGCTGTTCCAGGATGAGGGGGTACAGGAGTTCTACCTGGGCCAGAAAGAAGAAACCGGTGTTGAACGCCGCCGCTGGAAGAAGACACGCAAATGGGCATGAAAACCGACAGCCAGGGGATGGACCGGGCGGTCCAGGCTTCTGGCCAGCCAAGAGGTGAAGCCGGCATGCCGGATACCCAAGCCATGACGATAGGGAACACCCGAACCGTTCCGGAAATGTTCCAGGCTGCCTGTGCAAAACGGGGAGCCGATATCCTGCTACGCCAGAAGGAATTCGGCATCTGGCAGGAAGTCACCTGGCACGACGCCGAAAAATTCGTCACGGACCTCGGCCTCGGACTGATCGCCCTGGGCCTCGGCCCGGGGGACCGGGCGTCCTTACTGGCCAATACCGTGCGCGAGTGGCTTTACGCTGACCTCGCCATACTCGGCGCCGGCGGAATCTGTTCCGGCATTTACCCCACAGACGCAGCCAGCCAGGTGGAATTCCTGATGCAGGACTCCGCCTCCCGCTTCATTTTCGTGGAAGACGAAGAGCAGCTGGACAAGGTATTCCAGGTGCGCCATGCCCTGCCCCTGCTGGAAAAGGTCATTGTCTTCGATATGAAGGGGCTCCATGACCTTGATGACCCCCAGGTGATGAGCCTGGAAGCCCTGCAGACCCTGGGACAGCAGCAGTCTCCTGACATCCGTGAGCTATGGTGGAGCCGGCAGCGGGATATCCAGCCGGACGACACCGCGATACTGGTCTACACCTCCGGCACCACCGGCAAGCCCAAGGGTGCCGAGATCAGCCATCACAATATCCTCGCCAATGTCCGGGCCTGGCTGACGGCGGTGCCCATGTTCGAGGGTGATGAACGCATGGCATTCCTGCCCATGTGCCATGTGGGCGAACGCATCGCCGGCTGCTATACCTCCATGCATGCGGGGGTTCGCCTGAACTTCGTGGAAAACTTCGAGACGGTGCCGGAAAACGTGCGGGAGATATCGCCCACCATGGTCGGGGCCGTGCCCCGGGTATGGGAGAAGTTCTATTCGGCCATCCGCGTTCAACTGGCTGAAGCCACGGCCCTGCAACGCTTCTGCTACCGGATTGCCATCGACGCCGGTCACCGGATGGCCGCCTGCCGGCTGGAAAAACGGAAACCCGGCCTTGGGCAGGCCCTGTGGTTCCGGCTACTGGACTGGCTGGTCCTGGGCAACGTCAAGCGCATGATCGGCATCGGCCGGGCACGGGTACTGGTAACCGGTGCGGCGCCAATTTCCCCGGAACTGATTCGATGGTACCTGGCGCTGGGCGTCGACCTGGTGGAAGGCTGGGGCCAGACCGAAACCTCCGGCTTTGCCACGGCCAACACACCAGGCCAGTCCCGACCGGGCACCGTCGGCAAACCCATGCCGGGAGTGGAGATCCGCATCTCCGACGAGGGGGAAATCCTGGTCAGGGGAGACATTGTCTTCAAGGGTTACCTTAACCTGCCGGAAAAGACCGCCGAAACCATCAGGGATGGCTGGCTCCACACCGGCGACGTGGGCGAACTGGATGAAGACGGCTTCCTCAAAATCACGGACCGGATGAAAGACATCATCATCACCGCCGGGGGCAAGAACGTCACGCCCACGGAGATCGAGAACGAGCTCAAGTTCAGCCCTTACATCACCGATGCGGTGATCATCGGGGACGCGCGCCCCTACCTGACCTGCCTGGTCATGCTGGACCAGGACAACGCCGAACACTACGCCCAGGAAAACGCCATACCTTTCTCCAGCTACGGCAGCCTGTGCCGGGCCGAGGAGATCGTAACCCTGATTTCAGAAGAAGTTGACAGGGTGAACCAGCGTTTTGCCCGGGTCGAGCAGGTCAAGAAATTCCGCATTATCGACAAGGCCCTGACCGCCGAGGACGAAGAACTGACCCCGACCATGAAACTGAAAAGAAAGGTGATCAGCGAGAAATACAAAGACCTGATCAACAGCATGTACTGACCCGGCAAGACCACCGGGTCTTCCACCGAGCAACCGCCACTGACGTGGCAGGAGTACTGAACCATGACAACAACAAACGGTATCAAGCTCGCCTGTGCACTCACCGTAGGCCTGACCACACTGGTCAGCCTGCCGGCCGGTGCCAGGACCCAGGGTGTGACCGATGACCAGATCACCATTGGCACCATCCAGGACCTGAGCGGCCCATTGGCTGCCCTCAGTAAAAAATCCCTCGACGGCATGACCATGCGTGTCGACGAGATCAATGCCGAGGGGGGCATAAACGGACGGGAGATACGCCTCGTCGTTGACGATCACGGCTATCAGCCCAGGCGCGCCCTGCTCGCTGCCCAGCGAATGATTCAGCGGGACCGCATCTTCGCCATGATGGGCGTAATGGGCTCTGCCACCGCCATGGCTACCATTCCGGAACTGACCAAGAACAACGTACCCAGTCTGTTTCCCTTCAGTGCTGCCCGCCAGACCTATACCCCGATTAACGATCTGCAGTGGGCGTCCGTGGCGACCTATGACGGACAAATGGAAGCGGGCATCCAGTACATGATGGAGGAGAACTCCTTCGAGCGCCCCTGCGCCATCTACCAGGATGACGAGTTCGGTACAGAGGTTCTCAAGGGGGCGGAGGCGGGTCTCGAGAAACTCGGCAAGGAAATGGTCGAAACCACCTCCTTCCAGCGGGGCTCCACAGACTTCTCCTCTGGTGTCGCAAAGCTCATGGCCGCCGACTGTGACCTGGTGGTTATCGGGGCCGCCCTGCGGGAGCCCGTGGGCATCATGAACGAAGCCCGGACCCGTGGCTGGAGCCCTGCCTTCTTCGGCAGCGCGGCCTCCTACACCACCGAGCTGCCAAAACTCGGTGGTGAGGCTGTCGAAGGCTACTACGCCATGTCCGGGGTCGAAATCCCCTACGCAGCGAGCAGTGAGTCTGAAGAGCTGCGTGAATGGGCAGTCGCCTACGAAGAAAAGTTCGGTGCCGAACCGGACGGATTCTCGGTGCTGGGTTACACCATGGTGGAACTGTTCAACCGGGCCGCCGCAGCAGCCGGAGAGGATCTGACCGTGGACAGTCTGGTCGCCCAACTGAAACAGCTTGAGGCACCGGACCTGTTCGGCGCGGACTACTACTTCGACGAGGACACCCGCAACGGTGCTGCCACCGCCAGCCTGTTCCAGGTAAAGGACGGCATCTGGATTCGTCAGTCCGGGGCCCTCGAGACACCTTGACCACACAGTGGGTGGAAGGCATTCCCTTCCACCTTCACTTCTCCTCCATTTGAACCGTCTGAATACCTCCGGGGAGGCTCTGACCATGTCCAGACAATTTACCCAGCAGCAGATCGACGACCTGACCCTTCCCTTTGAAGAGCATGCGCTGGACGCGCTATTGGCGGACGACCTGGATTCTGTCCGGAGCTGGCTTGACCGGATGGCCCAGGGCCACGCCGGGCTTGACGCCCTCTCGGCCCATGCCCTGGCCCGGAAAATGGGCAAGCTCAGACAAGACTTTGGCGAAGCCGAGGCCCGCCGGCTGCTGGAAGTCATCGGCCGGCAACTGATGAAAACCTGGCATGCCCAGTTGCGCGAAGGCGACGAGAAGGACGCTTTCGCTGACCTGGTCAGCATCTATCGATATCAGGGCGACGCCCACCTCAACGCATTACAGGAAACCGACGACGAGGTGATCCTGGACCTGGCACCCTGCGGCAGCGGCGGCAAGCTCGACCGGCAGGGGCTACCCGATCGTCACCCGGACTGGTACGGGCGCTGGAGCGATGGCATCAGCACCTTCTGCCAGGGCTGCAAGGCCTGCCAGCGGGCCCTTAACGAGTCCCTTGGCGAGGACGTCTGGACCACCGAAAAGGGCGAGGATGGCCATTGCCGCATGCGCTTCCGCAAGCGTAGCAGCCAGGGAAGCCACCTCTTCACGGACCAGGAACTTGAAACCCTGCCGAAAACCCGGGTCCAGCTGGCCCGGGAAAAGCTGGACGCCGGCGAGACCGACATCGAACCGCTGCTCAGGGGACAGCGCAAGGAATGGCAGCCCTGGCATGACTTCGGTGTGGTCTGGCTGGAGTATTTCTACGCCACGGCACTGGACAAGGGCGGCGCCGACTACCTGGACGAAATGCTGGCCCAGACCTACGAACCGGCCTTTGACGCCGGATTCCCCCGTTACAGTGCATTGAGCGACCAGGAGCTGCTCGAAGAAGTTGCCAAGACCTGGAACTACCACTGCGCGGATTTTTCGGTAACAGAAGAAGATGACCGTTTCGTATTCCGGCTCGACCCCTGTGGCAGTGGCGGGCGACTGTTCCGGGGTGAGATGTGGCGGGGCATGTTCCACTATGGGGAGCCACTTTCACCAACCATGGCAGAACCCCACAACATCAACTTCAACCGCCACCAGGCGCCGACCTACTGCACCCACTGTGCAGCCTCGAACCGCGCCCAGCTCAAGGACGGACCTGAAGGCTCCAACCCCAGATTCTTCGTTATCGACGGACACGCCCAGCAGAGACCTGGCCAGGCCTGCCGCCAGTTCAGCTACAAGAAAAACGCCGACCGGGCCGCAATGGATCCCGCATTGCCCGCGCAAATCGGCATTGACTGGACATCCTCCGACCGGGCCATACCCACTCGCAACCTGGAGAACAAGTGATGATATCGATGGAAGGAAAGACCGCCCTGATCACCGGTGGATCAAGGGGACTGGGACGGGCCGCCGCAAACCGGCTGGCAGAACTGGGTGCCAATATTGCCATCCTCGACATTGATGACCAGGCCGCCGCCACGGTCGAGGAAGTGCGCTTGCTGGGACGCAGGGCAACCTATCGCAAGACCGACGTGTCCAGCAACGAGGCAGTGCGGGAGGCCGTGGCATCCGTTGAGGGAGAACTCGGCCACATTGACATCCTGGTCAATAACGCCGGTATCGTGAAGAACATTGCTCCTATCAGCCGTATGGCACCGGAAGCCTGGCAGAGGGAACTGGGAGTAAACCTCAGCGGCCCCTTCAACCTGATCCAGGCCATTGCCCCCGGCATGGCCGAGCGAGGATGGGGCCGTATTGTGAATATCTCCTCGGCAGCGGCCCGCGGCGGCCTGTTTAACCAGGCCGGGTACGCCGCTTCCAAGGCCGGCGTGCTGGGACTGACCCAGAACGTCACCCTTGAGTTTGCGGGCAAGGGCGTTACCTGCAACGCCATTCTTCCCGGCGTCATCGGCACCGAGAATGTCATGGCCATGCCACAGGAAATCTTTGACCAGGCCGTCCGCCTGGTTCCCACCGGCCGTGTTGGTGAACCTGAAGAAGTGGCAAACCTGATTGCCTTCCTGTGTTCGGACCTGGCCGGCTATATCAACGGCGTCGACATTCTGATCGATGGCGGCGCTGCACTGAACACCGTAGTTCTGGGGAGCCGTAAAGCCCTGAAATCCTGACCAGGGAAAACCTGACCTGCGGTACAACAACGACAATAACGGAGGCAAACCATGCCTGTATCCCCCCGATTCCGAAAAGCCCTTCTCCCGATCGCCCTGGCCAGCGGCCTTGCTGTCACCATGACCGGCCAGGCGAAGGAACTCAGCTATGCACTGGGCTTCCCGCCCAACTCTGCCGCAGATGATGCGGCGACCACTTTCGCCAACAAGCTGGCAGAGGAAACCGGTGGCGAGGTAACCGCCAAGAACTACGCCATGTCACTGCTGAACCTCGCCGAGATGTCCGACGGCGTCCGGGACGGCATCGCCGATATCGGTAACGTGCTGACACCCTATTTCCCGAGGCAGTACCCCCACGCCAACATGGCTGCCGAGCTGACCATGCTGCTGGCACTGGACTCCCGGGCAAAGGGGCGCCAGGGCATGGGCCTATGCCGGTGTCATGGGTGAGTTTCTGCTGCTGAACTGCGCGGACTGCGTACAGGACTTTATCAACCAGGGCCAGATCTACCTGCCCATGGGGGCAACACCGGAGTACCAGTTGCTCTGTACCAGCCCCATCGAGACACCCGAAGACCTGAAAGGCAAACGGCTGCGGGTTGCCGGGGCCCAGTGGTCACGCTGGGCTTCCCACTTTGGGGCAACCAGCGTTTCCCTGTCCGGAAACGAGGTCTACGAGGCACTGGAACAGGGCGTGGTGGACTGCACGGTTCAGTCCAACCCGGAACTCGGCAACTTCGGACTCAAGGATGTGGTGACTGACATCACCGTGGGCATACCTGGTGGTGTTTTCTCCGGCGGTTCGGTCAGTGTCGGCCTTTCCCCGTGGCAGGATCTCTCTGCCGAGCATCGCGAGGATTTGCTCAAGGCAGTCAGCCACCTGATGGCCGACATGACCTGGCGCTACCAGACCTATGGCGACCGGGATTTCAAGGAAGCGAGGGAGAGCGGGGTCAATATCCACCAGCCCTCCGAAGCGCTGGTTGAGGCTTCCCGTGCCTTTGTCAGGGAAGACATCCCGCGGATCGCCAGCAATTACACCGAGCAATATGGCATGACCAATGCCGATGCCAAGATCGAAACACTTCGTCCCATTGTGGAGAAGTGGGTCAAACTGATGGACGAGGCCAAACTGGAAGACGCCGAGGACCTGGCGGCTATTTACTGGGAGGAGATTCTCTCAAAGGTTGATGTCGAGACCTACGGCCAGTAAGTAACATCCCCTGTTCCAGTTCCTGTACGAGCCGGAACAGGGGGCGTTTTTTTACAGGCCGTGACTACTCACGTCCACCTTGGAAAACACTTCCTCCCAGTACAGATCCGCAAGTGAATCAACACTGTCAATTTCCTGGACCAGCTCAACCCACTTATCGAGTATTGGCCTGAAGTCGGAGAGCATCTCCGCACTGCGCTCAACACCGTACTTTTCAGAGTAATGTGTGGCCAGGGTATCCATATCCTGTTCGATAAAGGTCTGGGTTACCTCTACCAGTTCGTCATCCGCGTCGTGAAAACCCACACCACGCTCCCGAAGTCCATCGAGCACTTCGTCTTCCCGCTGGTGATAGACAAACGGAATCTGAGCAGCCTCTACGGTTGCGGCATGCAGCATGGCCCGGCGCTGATCCTCGGTCAGACTACGCCATACATCGGCGTTAACATTGGTTCCGGCCGTCGTGAAAATACCACCGGGTACGGCCATTGTGATATCAGTAACGGCTTCTGTCAGACCGAAATTATGAATCTCCGGAGCCGACAATACTATGCAATCCACCACACCCTGGCTCAGCGCTTCATTCATTTCATTGGCCGACATGGTTATACCAACTCCACCCACAGACTCCACCCAGCGCGACCAATTGCCAGCTCCGACCCGCATACGCTTGCCCTTGAGGTCATCGAGACTTTTAACGGGGGTCCGACACACCAGGCCATAGGAGGAGCCTCCGGTCTGTCCGGTGTAGACCTGGTTCTGTTCGGCAAACTCTTCGTTACACTCAGGGCAATGGTTGAAAACGAACTCTGACATGGCGCCAATGTAGGCTAGTCCCTCTTTTCCAACGATCTTGTCGCCATACAACCGTAACAACATTGAAGACTCAGAGAGCAGGTTGGTGTGGGGGTATTCCGCGGGGAAATAGGGGGTAAGCACAAACCCAATATCGGCGATACCATCCCTTAGGCCAGCCGAGGTCTCGGCCATGTTCAGCAGAGACATGGCATACACCTTCACTGACAGCTCTCCGTTCGAATATTCTCCGACCGCATCGGCATAGGCCTGCCCGGCATCCACCACGAACGACCCAGGCGGGTGTCCCATCGCATAACGCAGCTCCCGGGTTTCCGAGACCGCAGGTCCGGCAAGCACCCCACCGATCAACGGGATAGCAGTCAGGCCGATCACTGATTTCAACAGCTTGTTCATCACGTGCTCCTAAGGTTTGGGCATTATCGTTATTGTTCCGGACTCAGCCGGGGACCTTTCAGGACACTCGCTACTTCTTTCTTTTTGTTTTATCGAATGCTTATTCAGGTAACTGTTGGTATGAATGCCTCCTCTTTGTCATGGGACGAAGGTTGATCAATCTGCCCTCGCATGCAGCTTCTGCATACCCCGCAGCCAGCGGTCAATATCCTCTGCCTTGGACTGGTAGTAGGTCAGCACTTCCTCGTGGGGCAGGATCAGGAAACGCTCGTCTCGGAGACCATCCACGACGGTCTGGGCGACATCGTCAGCGGTCAGTTCATGCCCGCCTGACATCAGCTCCTGCCGTACCTCGGAAGCGCTGCGAAACATCGGGGTGTCGACAGCGCCCGGGCACAGGCAGCTGACACCGATACCCCGCGCGCCATAGGTGATGGCAAGCCATTCCGCGAAGCTGACGGCAGCATGCTTGGTGACCGCATAGGGTGCGTCAAACTGGGACAGCAGACCGGCAGCGGATGCGGTGTTCAGCAAGTATCCGCTGCCCCGTTCCAGCATGCGGGGTACCAGCGTACGCGCAGCATGCACATGGGCCATCAGATTGACGTCCCAGGTCTGGTTCCAGACTTCGTCCGGCAGTTCGATACCGCCCGGAACCGCGATGCCCGCATTGGAGCAGAACAGGTCAACCGGGCCATACTGAGCTGTGGCCACATCCACAACCCGCTCAATATCGGCAGCAACGCTGACATCCACCTGCACCGCCAGGCCGGCGATCTCCTTCGCAACCTGGCTTGCTGCTTCGATGTCCCGGTCGGCAACCACCACGCCCCTGGCACCTTCCGCCGCAAATCGACGAGCCATTGCCGCTCCGATACCACTGGCCCCACCGGTTACAACGACGACCTTACCGTTCAGCTCCATGGCTCAGCCTCCATCGCGCCCGCGTTCGGTATAGACAATCAGCTTGCCGGTAGCCCTGCGCTCCTTCAGGTCGATCAGCGCCCTTGCGGTATCCTCCAGTGGATAGCGTGCGGTGATCCGGGGGTTGATACGGCCGTCGGCAAGCCAGCCGGTCAGTTCGTCCATCAGTTCACGGAACCGTGCGGGCTCCCTGTCCTGGAAGGCGCCATAGAAGACGCCCACCAGTGAGCAGCCCTTGAGCAGGGTCAGATTCAGGGGTAGTTTCGGGATGTCCCCGGTGGTAAAGCCGATCACCAGGAAGCGACCGTTCCAGGCCATACCCCGCAAGGCTGGCTCACTGTATTCACCACCCACCGGATCGTAGACCACATCCACACCACGTCCGTCTGTCAGCTCCCGGATGCGATCCCGAAGATCTTCGCTGCTGTAATTAATGGTTTCGTCGGCGCCGTGGTTGCGGCAAATTTCCAGCTTTTCGTCGGTGGAGGCAGCAGCGATGACACGGGCACCCATCACCTTGCCCAGTTCGATGGCCGACAGGCCGGTACCACCCGCGGCCCCCAGCACCAGCAGGGTTTCACCGGGCTGCAGGTGGGCCCGGTCCTTGAGAGCATAGTGGGTCGTACCATAGGTGATAACCAGCGCTGCACCAGCGTCCATGCTGACGCCATCCGGAAGTCGCACGACCTTGCTGGCTGCCACAGGTGCCTCCTCGGCAAATCCGCCCCAGCCCGGGATACCGATAACCCGGTCGCCGGGAGCAAAGCCTTCAACACCGACTCCGACGGATTTGATGGTTCCGGCCACCTCTCCCCCGGGAACAAAGGGAAACGGCCTCTTGAACTGGTACTTGCCCTCGATGATCAGGGTGTCGGGAAAATTGGCGGCACAGGAGTGTACCGAGATAATCACCTCACCTTCGGACGGCTCAAGGGATGGCACATCTTCCAGGGTCAGCGCTTCGGGCGGACCGTATTGCTTGCATAGAACCGCTTTCATGTTGTGATTGTCCCTGTTGCACGTTTTGGATAGTAGCTTTCGACTCTAGGCCGCTATGGGGTGGGGTTCTTGTGCTGACTGGCTACGCAGGACGAAAATAAAAAACCCCACACAGAGGTGGGGTAAGAGTCGCTCAAGAGAACATCCAACAACCTGAATGACTATCGTCTTCAATCAGCGCCCGGGCCAGCGGGGGGCACGCTTTTCGTTAAACGCTGCCATACCCTCCTTTGCATCCTCGGTCAGGGTCATGGTAGCGAGCTGGGTTTCGGTATAGGCAATGGCCTGTTCGAAGCTCATATCCTCAATGGCCTTCATGGCGTACTTGCCTCGGCGAATGGCGGTGGGAGACTTGTCCGTCAGGCGACTGATCAGCCAGTCCACCTTGGCATCCAGTTCCTCCGGCGCCACTACATGGTTCAGCAAG
>Ga0098066_1000224_pt1 | contig 19555 bp, 15 predicted proteins | sample 25BtaG_FD_76332 | JGI IMG/M metagenome (GOLD analysis project Ga0098066, IMG submission 76332) | Marine viral communities from Cariaco Basin, Caribbean Sea - 25B_WHOI_OMZ_CsCl | ecosystem: Environmental > Aquatic > Marine > Oceanic | place: Caribbean Sea: Cariaco Basin | collected 2014-11-08
CGATCCAACGCACATTGTTTTCTACCGGGAGGAGACCTTCCGGAAGGTCTCCTCCCGGTAGAAAACAATGTGCGTTGGATCGCGGCGATAATGCCAGTTGGCGAACCGACTGTCATCCGTCTGGAAACAGGTCATGACACCAAGCCATCCTCTGGGACGAAGCATTGCATCGAGTTGCCGGAATACCGCCAGCGGATGATGCAGGTGTTCCACCACTTCAGTGCAGGTGACGAAATCCCAGTTCCGGTTGAGTACCGTGACATCAGGGAAGAACGCCGGATCGTACAGAGTGACGGTATGACCCTGTTCCTCGATCATGGCGGCCAATGCCGGGCCAGGCCCACAGCCGAAATCCACACCTTGCGCGCCAGGTGGCAACCGCTCAAGCAGGGGAGCAGCCAGCTTTTCCAGGAAACGTCGGTAGCGAGGATCCCCCGGCTCGTTCTCGTGCAGGGCGTAGACAGCCCGCTCCTCAGATTCCGTCAACCAGGCAGCTGGGTCCATAAGGGTAGCCTGGCAACATAGGCACCGGCGGTAAGTCCTGTGACCGACCATGAGAAAATCCACCAACCCGTCATTCTCGCAGACACTGCAGCGGGTTCGGGCGAAGGAATCGTAGCGATTCATAGGGGGCTCCGCATAGCCTCTGCCTCAGCAAGGAGGAGTCCGGCCCTGGCAATCAGTGGCCAGGGCGCAGTTCTCAGCGGCGCTTGTTGGCCTCCAGCATGGCGGCCATCATTTCGTGCACCTTGTTGATGGCCTTGAGCGGGCGCACCATCACCTTGAAATCCCGGATACGACCGGTCTCGTCCCATTCGATCATATCGACACCATTGATCATGATGCCATCCAGCTCGGTACGGAACTCCAGGACGGCTGTATTTCCATCGACAATCTCACGCAGATACTCGAAATGGTCATTGTTCAATACACCAAACGCAGCCGCCAGGTACGCCTTGGTAATGGCCTTGCCTTCCTGGGGTGTATGTACCACCGGCGAATGAAACACGGCGTTGTCCGCCAGCAGGTCATCCAGTCCGTCAGCGTTGCCACTGTGGGCGAGCTCATGCCAGGTCTTGAGGGTATCTATCATGGAAATCTACTCCTTGTTGTTGTCAGTCAGCGGATTATTGCGCAGAGTCCGTCGCACCAGCCAGGGTCCGATAGCCTCGAAGAATACCGTGGAGCCTACCACCACAGCCATTAACGTGGCACTGAACTCGGGAAAACGTTCGCCGGCAAGCAGGGCCATACCCATGGCCACACCGGCCTGGGGCGTTAACGCCATACCGATCCCGCAGGGGAGCGCACCCAGCCGGCCGGCAACCGCCCGGGCACCGACCAGGCCACCCAGGTAGCGGCCCAGCAAGCGAAGCACTATGTAGGCCCCGGTGACACCCAGGGCGCCACCGAGCATATTCAGGTCAAGGCTGGCCCCGGCCAGTACAAAGAAAAAGACCAGAAACGGCCATTTCAGATAATCGATTTCGTTGAAGGAGCGCGTATGGTGATAGGCGAGGTTCGCCACGATGGCACCTGCTATCATCGCTGCCAGCAACTCAGAAACATTTAACAGGGCGGCCCCACCGGCCAGTAACAGAATCAACGCCAACGCTTCCACCAGCGTCGGCTCACCAGCCTCCAGGCGCCCGGTTAACCAGGCCGCGGGTATTCCTACGATAACACCGAGGGCGACAGCGCCCCCGAGCTCCCAGAGCGCCTCCAGCATGGCGTGCAAACCATCACCGCTGGCGTGCCAGCCCAGGAACGCCATGGCCAGCCCGAACACGATAATACCCCAGCCATCATCCACGGCCACGGTACTGAGCAGCAGCCGGCCGGCACGGGTATTCCCGGCTCGGAGTTCGTGGATGGTTTCACTGACCGCCGCCGGGTCGGTGGCCACGGAAATGGCCGCCAGCGCCACCGCCAGGATGACGGGAAAGCCGAGCAGCCAAAGGCCCAGACCAACAGCGGTCCCGCTGGCCAGCACCACCGTCAGGGAGAAGATCCCTACCACCGGCCCAAGGGTGCGCAGTCGGTCCCAGGTGAACTCCCCTCCCAACAGAAACGCCACCATGACCAGGGCCAGCTGGATGAGCGGCTCTGCCAGGGTGGTCAATGGCCCGGCTGGCTCGCCAAGCCCCCATTGCTGGATAGCCGCCACGACAACGCCGACCAGCACCAGCAGGGATATCCGGGGCACAGCGGTTCTGGCCGCAATAACATCCGCCAGGATACTGATCGACAGCAGGCCACCCAGTATGACCAGTACCATTCCATATTGGGCGGGATCCAGCGCCAGTTCCATTCCGTACCTCAACCGTCCCGCGACGGGTCGCTGGTGACCTCACCTTCGCTCTTCCGGTCCCTCGCGGCCCGGGGCGGCACCAGGCTGATCAGCTGCCAGTCAGTGTCCGGCTCCAGCTCATCCCCCGCCATGACCGGGTGGATCCTGTCCTTGTCGTTGATCACGAACAATACCCTGGCCTCGCCGTCGTGCCTTGCGAGGAAGTCCTCATAGGTAAAGCTTTCACTCAGTTGAGTGGTCTTCACGGTATAGCCACGGCTGACCAGGCTGGCCAGCTTGGGGTAGGACAGGTCATCGAACAGGCCACGGGTCTGCTGGATTTTCTCTGCAGACTGGTGGCTGGCCTTCTGGTCCTGCTCACCTTCCGACAGGCTGTACACACTATTGGGGCCAAACCAGTCCAGGAAGTGGTAGGTGGCCAGGGAGTTCAGCTGCTTGTAAGGAGAAATCACCAGCAGCTTGCCTACTCCCGTCAGATCCAGGTGGGTAGAGGCATGCTCCGACGTAGGGTTGCCAAAATACACCTTGAGGCCATCCATCCGGGCCTGGCGTACGTTTTCCCAGTTGGTATCGGTGAGCGTGACCGGTATTTCATTCTTCTGCAGCGCCTGGGCAATGGCGCGGGCACCACTGTTGGCCCCCAGGATCAGGAAGCCAAAGGCTGCCGGCTCTGCCACACCCAGGGCCCGGGCAACAGGGCGGGCCGTCAGGCTCTGCAGGGTAACGGTGGCGATGATCAGCATGAACACCAGCGGTACCAGTGTACCCGCGTCCGCGTAACCCTGGTTTTCCAGCTGAAACGCAAACAGCGCGGACACCGCCGCTGCCACGATGCCACGGGGAGCTATCCAACTGAGAAACACCTTCTCGCGCCAGTTCAGCGAGGTACCGATGGCAGACAGCAGGATACTGACCGGGCGGGCCACCAGCATCAGGATAGCCAGAACCGCCACCAGGCCCCAGCCCAGTTCTGCGATGGCACCGAAGTCCACCCGTGCGGCCAGGATGATAAACAGGGCCGAGATCAGAAGAACACTGAGGGACTCCTTGAACTCCAGGATATCGTCAATGGGCACCATCTTCATGTTGGCCATCCAGATCCCCATGATGGTCACCGTCAGCAGACCTGATTCGTGGGCGATCTCGTTGGACAGGGCATAGACCCCCAGCATGAAGGTCAGGGTTCCGGCATTATGCAGATATTGGGGGAGCAAGTGCTTGCGCAGGGCCACGCCATTAATCCAGCCGGCAACGGCGCCGAACAACAGCCCGACGGCCACGGTCTTGCCGAAGATATACACCGAGTGCCAGAACACATTGCCCTGCCCCCAGGAAATGATCGCCTCAAAGACCAATACCGCCAGCAACGCACCGACGGGGTCAATAATAATGCCTTCCCAGCGCAGGATATTGGCGAGGTTCTGTTTCGGGCGCACTGACCGCAGCAGGGGCGCAATTACGGTCGGCCCGGTCACGATGGAAATGGCACCGAAGAGCAGAGCCACCTCCCAGGAAACATCCAGTATCCAGCGTGCCGCCAGGGTGCCGATCAGTGCTGTCACCACCGACCCTACCGGAATCAGGTTGCGGACCATCTTGCCGTGGCCCTTGATCTCCTCGTACTTGAGGGTAAGGCTGCCCTCGAACAGGATCACCGCCACCGCCAGCGAGATCATCGGGAACAGCAGGTCACCGAACAAAGGCTCCGGCTGTAGCCAGCCCAGCACCGGGCCGGCGGCAATGCCACCAGCCAGCAAAAACAGGATTGCCGGCATTCGTACCCGCCAGGCCAGCCACTGACAGAAAAGTGAGGCAACGCCGATACTGGCAAGAACGAGAACGATGCTTACGTTCATAGACACCCGGTTTCAATTCAGTCGAGGAAGAGCCGGATTATGGTCAATCCGCCCATGCCGACGGCAGCCGGCACGCACACAGGATACGTCAGAGGGGAAAAGCTGTACACGGCAAACCCGTGCACAGCCGAAGGGCAAAACCACTCACCCGTTGAGGATGAGTGGCGAAGGGCTCAGCGGTTGCGGGAGCGCATGGCACCAAGACCGGCCAGGCCCAGGGCGAGCAAGGCCAGCGAACCCGGCGCGGAGACATCCGCTACCCGGGTCAGTTCCAGGCTATAGGCCCAGGGTCCCTCACCGGAGGAAAGCATCGGCGCCACTTCGCCTCCCAGTGCCAGCGTGAAGATGCCGCTGTCAGGTAACACGAAGTTGCTCAACAGCTCGGCGCCCAACGTGGAGGACACAGTGACCAGCGAGAAGAGGTCCCAGTCACCCTGGTTATCGAACAAGAAAGGCTGGGTGAAGTCATCCGGTGTGCCCGTATACAGGGAGAAAGCCACATCGGTTACGTTGCTGGAAGCGTTCAGTGTGACCTGCTCTCCGGCGACGCCCTCGAACGACCAGAAATCGACCCAGCCACCGTAGGACTCGGACCAGCCGGACTCGGATTCCAGGGTGCCGGTCTGTACCACACCGCTTTCCAGGGTGCCTTCGTACAGGATGGCGGATGAGGCACTGAACGACGCCAATGCCAGGGTTGCTGCTGCGATCCATTGTTTCATAGCGTTGTTTCCTTTCCGTTGATTGATCTGAGACAGCATTATCAGAGAGCGCCGTTATCCCAGGGGCCGGTGATGGCGAAGGTAATACCCGGTGTCTGGATGTTCACGAACAGCCACTGGTTGTAGAAGGTGGCACCGCACCACTCCCGGCCGCTGAAATTGCCTGAGAAGCCGTTCCTCTCACCGGCAAGGATGACGTTGTTCTCGGCGAACGGGAAAATCTGGCCATCCCGGGTCAGACCATGGAGCATCTGCTTGGGGCGGCTGCCGTCCTCGCACAGGATGATGCCACCACGGGGGCTGACGGCAATGTTGTCCGGAGAATTGAGAATGTTGGCCGCCGGGCTCTCAAATACCAGTCGCAGGGATTCGCTGCGGGGATCGTATTCGAAGATCTGCCCCTGACCGGCATCGCCGCCGGAGGTAGACACGAAGTAGACGTAACCGCTGTCGAACCAGCAGCCTTCGCCACGCTCGAAGCGGGCGCCACCACGGGCACGACCCTGGCTGTAGACGCCCAGGCTGTTGGTAGTGCCGTCTTCGTGGGCCTTTTCCGGGTCATCGATGTCCACCCATTCCACCTGCCAGGTAGTGTCATTGGGGTAACCCCTGGAGAGGTCAGCCTGGTCCTCGCCGACTACCTTGAGCATCTGAAGCTTACCGCCGTCCTGCAGGCGACCGTGGGTATTCGGGATAAAGCGATAGAAGCCGGACGTGCCCCGGTCTTCGGTTTCATAGACGATGCTGGTCACCGGGTCTACGGCTACGGCTTCGTGCACAAAACGCCCGAGAGCCTTAAGAGGCTCGGCGGAGGGGCGGCCATAGGCCGGCACTTCGAACACCCAGCCGTGCGTTTTCACGCCCGCTGTCGTCTCGGGGCCCAGGGTCGTTTCTTCACAGGTCAGCCAGCTGCCCCACGGAGTTGGACCACCGGCACAGTTGGTTGAGGTTCCGGACAGGGCGGCGTAGCTATCCAGCCACTTGCCCTGGTAGGTATCAAAGGTCAGTGTCGTGTTACCGCCAGGGGTTCGGGGGTCGTAGGCCAGGCGGGTGAATGGCGTGCCAACACCACGAATCTCGTGGTTGCGGATCATGGTGATGGTGTTGCCCTTGGCGGCAACAACACCCATGCCATCGTGGGCATTGGGTGTAACAATGCCGTCAGACATGACATCGCCGGTCCAGCCAAAGCTCTGGTAACGGAAGCCTTCGGGGAGTGCCAGCAGGTAGAGACCCGTAGTTTCGTCCGCCTTGAGGGAAAGGGGGCCGTAATCAGGGCTGTAGGGCAAGCTTGCAGCCATGAGATCACGGCTGGCCAGCCCCCCAAAGGCCAGGCCAGCCGCGCCAAGAAGGCTCGATTTGAGCAGGGAACGTCGGTTCAGGGCGAGGCCCTGATCAACCACAGTGTCAGTCTTCGGTGCAGGATTCGTGCGTTTCATAGAACTCTCCCTTCTGGTTATTGCGCCCGGCGCCACTGCCGGGACACCTGTCACCATAGAGAGCAGGTCTTACCTTCCGGTGTCTGTTTCTTGATGGTTTGCTGACAAATTGACGAAATGGCCCGACAATCGCTACATAAAAGAATTTTCGTCAATCAATTGACGAACAAGGCCGGCAAAATGCCGGCCTTGTTCGTGATCCTTTCATCAGGGGTCTGCACGGTAAACCGTCGCGGACTGCCCGTCAGGGTTTGCGTCCTTTCATGGCGTTGGCGACCAGGGAGATCACCAGGAGAATCAGGAAAATAAAGAACAGGACCTTGGCAATGCCGGCAGCTGTGCCCGCAATTCCACCAAAACCCAGGACACCTGCGATGATCGCGATAATCAGACAAACGACAGCCCAATAAAGCATCGTTCCCTCCTTAGGGTCGGCCTCCATTTCCGGGTGCCAACGCGATGTGGATTTGGATATTGCCCTTTCACCTTTGACCCGATACCGGAAAACCTCAAGAAATCAGTTGCTTTCTGACCAACATTTAATACTTATCATTTCCGTCTTTTATCAACGGACCTGCCCCTGGTAACGAGCATGGCCTAATCCGGTGACCGCGCCACTGGCAACGTCTGGGTATTCTTGATCTCCCGCAGGGCGAAGTTGGAATTCACCTGGGAAATCCCCTGGAGGGTAAAGATTTTTTCATTCAGGAACCGGTCATAACTGGCCATATCCGGCACCACCACCCGCAATACAAAATCCGCGTTACCTGTGACGGCAAAGCACTGAAGCACTTCCGGATAGCCGCTGACCTCCCGCTCGATCTCCGCCGTGCTGTCGATGGTATGGCGCTGTAAGGAGAGGTTTACCAGCACACACAGGCCCTGCCCCATGGCCTCCGGGTTCAGCCGGGCGCTGTACCCAATGATGACGCCTGCCTCCTCCAGTGCGCGCACGCGTCGCCAGCATGCCGCCGGCGACAGGCCCACCTGCTCAGCCAGTTGCTGGTTGCTGATGCGCCCGTCCTGTTGCAGGGCATCCAGGATGCGACGATCCAGCTTATCCAGTTCCACCTGTTTCATTTGGTAACACCTGATTTTTATCAAAGGATCTTTCGCTTAATTGTCATTCATCAAAGACTGTTGCGCAAATGGAGCTCCCGCCTTCTCAAAAAGCAAGCACATTCGGTGCCTTCCCCCCTAGAATTTTGCTCATAAAATCAACAAAGGGAGAGCACCATGTCCGCCGATACCACCAAGCCGGATACCCCGCACTTAGACGACTACCAACTGGAAGACCGCTATCAGCGGGAAGCCGGCCGTGTCTTTCTCACCGGCACACAGGCCCTGGTCCGTATCCCGTTGATGCAGGCAGCACTGGACCGCAAGCAAGGCCTGAATACTGCCGGTATGGTCAGTGGCTACCGGGGCTCACCCCTGGGCGCCTATGACCAGGCCCTGTGGCAGGCAAAGGACCTGCTGGAACAGAACCGCATCGATTTCGTACCCGCCATCAACGAAGACCTGGCCGCCACCATCATGCTGGGCACCCAGCAAGTGGAAACCGACGATGACCGCCAGGTGGATGGCGTATTCGGCCTCTGGTACGGCAAGGGCCCGGGCGTTGACCGGGCCGGTGATGCCCTCAAGCACGGCACCACCTATGGCAGCTCACCCCATGGCGGCGTCCTGGTGGTGGCCGGCGATGACCATGGCTGTGTGTCGTCGTCCATGCCCCATCAGTCAGACGTGGCCTTCATGAGCTTCTTCATGCCCACCATCAACCCGGCCAACATTGCCGAGTACCTGGAGTTCGGCCTCTGGGGCTATGCCCTTTCCCGATACAGCGGCTGCTGGGTGGGCTTCAAGGCTATCTCGGAAACCGTGGAAAGCGCCGCCTCGGTGGAACTGCCACCCATGCCCGAGTTCGTCACTCCGGACGACTTCACACCACCGGCGGACGGGTTGCACTACCGCTGGCCGGACCTGCCCGGTCCGCAGCTGGAAACCCGCATCGAGCACAAACTGGCCGCCGTTCAGGCCTTCGCCCGGGCCAACCCCATCGACCACTGCCTGTATAACAACCGGGAAGCCCGCTTCGGCGTCGTCACTACCGGCAAGGGGCACCTGGACCTGCTGGAAGCCCTCGATCTGCTCGGTATCGATGAGGGCAAGGCAAGGGACATGGGCCTGGATATCTACAAGATCGGCATGGTCTGGCCGCTGGAGCGCAAGGGCGTGCTGGACTTTGTCCACGGCAAGCAGGAAGTGCTGGTCATCGAGGAAAAGCGCGGCATTATCGAGAGCCAGATCAAGGAATACATGTCAGAGCCGGATCGCCCCGGGGAAGTGTTGATCACCGGCAAGCAGGATGAGCTGGGCCGGCCCCTGATCCCCTACGTGGGGGAGCTGAGCCCGAAACTGGTGGCCGGCTTCCTCGCTGCCCGCCTGGGCCGGTTCTTCGGCGTCGACTTCAGCGAGCAACTGGCGCAGATAAATACCATGACCACCGCCCAGGACCCGGGCGGCGTCAAGCGATTGCCTTATTTCTGCTCCGGCTGCCCACACAATACCTCCACCAAGGTGCCGGAAGGCAGCAAGGCCCTGGCCGGTATCGGCTGCCACTTCATGGCCTCCTGGATGGGCCGAAACACCGAGTCCCTGATCCAGATGGGTGGCGAAGGGGTCAACTGGATCGGCAAGAGCCGTTACACCGGCAACCCCCATGTGTTCCAGAACCTGGGGGAGGGCACCTACTTCCACTCCGGCTCCATGGCCATTCGCCAGGCGGTGGCCGCCGGTATCAACATTACCTACAAAATCCTGTTCAACGACGCCGTCGCCATGACCGGCGGCCAGCCGGTGGACGGCCAGATCACTGTGGATGCCATTGCCCAGCAGGTCACTGCCGAGGGCGCCAAACGTGTTGTCGTGCTCAGCGATGAGCCGGAAAAATACAACGACCATAAGGATCGCTTCCCGAAGGGCGTCACCTTCCACGACCGTAGCGAACTGGACCGGGTACAGCGGGAACTCCGCGACATCCCTGGCTGCACCGTGTTGATCTACGACCAGACCTGCGCCGCCGAGAAGCGCCGTCGCCGCAAGCGCAAGCAGTTCCCGGACCCGGCAAAGCGGGCTTTCATCAACCACCACGTGTGTGAAGGCTGCGGTGACTGTTCCGTGCAGTCCAATTGCCTGTCCGTGGTACCCCGACAGACCGAGCTGGGTCGCAAGCGCAAGATCGATCAGTCCTCCTGCAACAAGGACTACTCCTGCGTGAACGGTTTCTGCCCCAGTTTCGTCACCATCGAGGGTGGCCAGCTGCGCAAGAGTCGCGGTATGGACACCGGCTCGGTATTGACCCGCAAACTGGCTGATATCCCCGCCCCCGAGCTGCCCGCCATGAACGGATCCTACGACCTGCTGGTCGGCGGCGTCGGCGGCACCGGCGTGGTCACCGTGGGTCAGCTGATCACCATGGCGGCCCACCTGGAGTCTAAGGGCGCCTCGGTGCTGGACTTTATGGGCTTCGCCCAGAAAGGCGGCACGGTGCTTAGCTACGTGCGCATGGCGCCGTCCCCGGACCGGTTGCACCAGGTGCGCATCAGCAACGGCCAGGCCGATGCCGTCATCGCCTGTGACCTGGTAGTGGCCAGCTCCCAGAAAGCCCTGACAGTGCTGCGACCGAACCACACTCGAATCGTTGCCAACGAGGCGGAACTGCCCACAGCGGATTACGTGCTCTACCGGGATGCGGACATGCAGGCGGACAAGCGCCTGGACATCCTGCGTAACGCGGTGGGCGACGACCACTTCGCCCGCCTGGATGCCAACGGCATTGCTGACAAACTGATGGGCGACACCGTCTTTTCCAACGTCATGATGCTGGGCTTTGCCTGGCAGAAAGGGCTCCTGCCCCTGTCCGAAGCTGCCCTGATGAAGGCCATCGAACTCAACGGCGTGGCCATTGACCGCAACAAGGAAGCCTTTGGATGGGGTCGCCTGGCAGCAGTCAACCCTCGGGCGATCACCGACCTGCTGACGGACAACCAGCCGCAAGCGGTGGAAGTGAAAGCGGAACCCACCCTGGACCAGCTGATTGACACCCGCTACAACCACCTGGTGGCCTACCAGAACCGTCGCTGGGCAGACCGGTACCGGATTGTTATCGAAGGCGTCCGCAAGGCAGAACAGAATCTGGGACACACCAACGGCCTGCTCACCCGGGCGGTGGCCCAGCAGCTCTATCGTTTCATGGCCTACAAGGACGAATACGAAGTGGCCCGGCTGTTTGCCGAAACCGATTTCATGAAAGAAGTGAATGACACCTTCGAAGGCGACTTCCAGGTCCATTTCCACCTGGCGCCGCCCCTCATGAACCGGGGCACCGACGCCCAGGGCCGCCCGAAGAAACGGAAGTTCGGCCCCTGGATGTTCCGTGCCTTTAAAGTACTGGCCAGACTTCGCAGCCTGCGTGGTACCCCCATCGACCCGTTCCGCTACTCGGCGGATCGCAAGCTGGACCGCGCCATGCTCAAGGACTACCAGGCGCTCGTTAACCGCATCCAGAAAGAGCTGAACGCGAACAACTACGACACCTTTTTACAACTGGCGGAGCTGCCCGCCGACGTGCGTGGCTACGGCCCGGTGCGGGAACAGGCCGCCAAGGCGATCCGGGACAAACAGCAACAGCTCTACAAGGCTCTCGATACTGGCCGCCCCACCCTGATCCGCACCCAGCAGGCCGATGAGAAGGAGGCAGACCATGTTTGAGACCCTCAAGCCCCTGCCCCAGGACCCGATACTGCAACTGATGCAAACCTTCCGGGACGACCCGCGCCCGGACAAGGTGGACCTTGGCATCGGCGTCTACAAGGACGACGCCGGTAACACCCCCATCATGGCCGCGGTCCACGAAGCCGAACGACGACTGCTGGCAGGCGAGACCACCAAGGGCTACGTCGGGCCAGCTGGCTCCGCCGGCTACAACGACGCCATGGCCAGCCTCATCCTGGGGACAGATAACGCCCTGATCCGGGATGGCCGCACGGCAGTGGTCCAGACCCCGGGCGGCTGCGGTGCCCTGCGCATGGCGGCGGAATTCCTGCGCCTGTGCAACCCGGCGACTACCGTCTGGGTCAGCACCCCCACCTGGGCCAATCACCTGCCGCTGCTGGGTGGCGCCGGCCTGACAATCCGCGAATATCCATACCTGAATCGGGACACGTTGCAGGTAGACTTCGCCGCCATGCTGGAAAGCCTGGAAGGCGCAAAGCCCGGAGACGTGGTACTGCTCCACGGCTGTTGCCACAACCCCTCCGGCGCCGACCTGGACCTGGAGCAGTGGCAGGACGTCACCGCCCTGATCCAGCGCAAGGGCCTGCTGCCCTTCGTCGACATGGCCTACCAGGGTCTGGGCGATGGCCTGGAAAAAGATGCAGCTGGCCTCCGCCACCTGGCCAGCCAGGTACCGGAAATGCTGGCAGCTGCCTCCTGCTCCAAGAACTTCGGCCTTTACCGGGAGCGCACCGGCGCCCTGGTGCTGATCTCCGAAACCGCAAGCATCAACCAGGCAGCCACCAGCCAGCTGCTGAGTGTCATCCGCTCCCACTACTCCATGCCCCCGGCCCACGGCGCCGCGATCGTGGAAACCATACTGGGAGACAGCGACCTCACCCAGCAATGGCAGAGCGAACTGGGCGGCATGTGCGAGCGCATCCTCCACCTGCGCCAGGCCTTCGCCGAAGCCCTGGCCCCGGCGGGTGACTTCAGCTTCATCGCCCGGCAGCGCGGCATGTTTTCGTTCCTCGGGATAACCCCCGAACAGGTACGGGCACTCCGGGAAGACCACGGCATCTACATGCTGGACTCCAGCCGGGTGAACGTGGCGGGGCTGAATGACAAGGTGCTGCCGCAAGTGGCGGATGCGATCAGCAGTGTTCTTTAAAAGCGGGACACCAAACTCGAAAAAATAGTAGCGGCCAGCACAGGGTTCGAGGCAGTGGGGCCGGGGTGATTTTCCGGGACCCTCAAAAAGAGGGACCTTTTTGAGGAGCCTACACGGACGTATTCACGGCGTGTCCCGGAAAATCACCCCGGCCCTGCTGCCAGCACGGACCCAAAGGCGTGGTCTTAAAAAGCTACCGGCAAAAAACTTCCGACAAAAACAAGTAAGCGGAGAACCCAATGACCCAAACCACCCAACCACACCAGCAGGCCAACAACCTCTGGTCCTCCCGAATGGCCTTCATCCTCGCCGCGGCAGGCTCCGCCGTCGGCCTGGGTAACATCTGGAAGTTTCCCTACATTACCGGCGAAAACGGCGGCGGCGCCTTCGTACTCATCTACCTGGCGTGCATCTTCCTCATCGGCGTACCCGTCCTGATCGCCGAAACCATGATCGGCCGCCGCGGCGGCCAGAGCCCCGTGGCCACCATGCGAACCCTCACCCAGACAGAAGGCACCGCCAGGGGCTGGCGGGCCATCGGCTGGAACGGCGTCATCGCCTCCTTCCTGGTGCTCTCCTTCTACGCCGTCATCGGCGGCTGGGCCCTGGTCTATATCGGCAAGGCTGCCGCCGGCCTGTTCACCGGCGCTGACGCCGAAGCCATCGGCGGCCAGTTCGGTACCCTGTTATCCAATCCCTGGGAACTGCTGCTGTGGCACTCCCTTTTCATGGCCATCGTCGTCTTCATCGTCGGGCGCGGCATCCGCTCCGGCCTGGAAAAAGCGGTCAACATGCTCATGCCGCTGCTGTTTGTGCTGCTGATCGTGATGGTCGCCTACGCCATGACCAGCGGTAGCTTCGGCCAGGCCGTCAGCTTCATGTTCTCACCGGACTTCAGCAAGCTCACCACCGCCGGCGTACTGACTGCCCTGGGCCACGCAGCCTTCACCCTCAGTATCGGCATCGGCGTGCTGATGGCCTATGGTTCCTACCTGCCAAAGGACATCAACATCACCCGTACTGCCATCACCATCGGCGTACTGGACACCAGCGTTGCCCTGCTCGCCGGCCTGGCCATCTTCCCGCTGGTGTTCGCCAACGGCCTCGAGCCCGGCGCAGGTCCCGGTCTCATCTTCGTCACCTTGCCGCTGGCCTTTGGCCAGATGAGCGGCGGTGCCATCTTCGGCACCATCTTCTTTGCCTTGCTACTGGTGGCCGCCATCACCTCTGCCATCTCCATGCTGGAACCGGTAGTGGAGTGGCTGGAAGAGCACAAGGGCATCAGCCGCGCCAAAAGCGCTCTTGGCGGGGGCCTGGCGATCTGGTTTATCGGAATCGGCACTGTGCTGTCGTTCAACGTCTGGGAAGGCGTCCACCCACTGGGCTTTATCGCCTTCTTTGAAGGCAAGACCGTCTTTGACCTGCTCGACTTCCTGGTATCCAACCTGATGATGCCCCTAGGCGGGCTGGCCATTGCCCTGTTCGCAGGCTGGGCCATGAAGCGGGAAGGGCTGGCCGAGGATATCGGCCTGCACGGAGCAGGCTACAACGCCTTTATGCTCGTACTGCGTTATCTGACCCCGGCCGGCATTGCTGTCGTATTCCTGTACAACCTCATCTGACCCGAAGGATGAGTGACGCTTGAGGCTGCTCCCGGTGGCCCTTTGCCGGCCCCGCCGATTCCAGGTTTGCGGCGGGGCCGGCCTTTTACCTACCCAGATCCAAATAGCCGCAACTTTAAACAGTTATGGAGGTTGCCAGTGCGTCCACAAACCAGGTCACCGGGTTACCGCGCTCGCGGACCGGCGGGACTGCGCGGTTTTGACCCAGGGCACTTCAAACAACGGACTGAACACGGGCTGTCGTGCCAGCGCCCATCCTACCAGTACGCTCAGAGCCACTACGACACCGCCCGACACCAGATAGAATGCGGTGTACCAGAGACCGGCGTCCGCTGAGGGCTGCATTCCCAGACGCGCAAGAACCGCCAGCAGGTAAAACTGGACAATGCGGTGCAGAACGTAGACCTGGAGGGAGTGCCGTCCAACAAAGGCCCAGCCACGCCCCCCGATACGCTGCCTGTGTGCCAGCCAGCCGGCCAGCATGATTACCGAGGTTATCCCCCATACACTGAGCAGGAAAGTAACCGGCCCGACTGCCGCCAGGGGCGAGTCGTAAACGCTCCAGCTCGCCAGCAGAAAACCGGCCAGCATGGGCGGCCATAGACCCACCCTGCGCATCAGTGTGCCTTCAATAAACTCGAGGGCGAACACCCCCATCACAATAAACGGAAACAGCAACATGACCCTCTCAGGAAACGGCAGGCTCCGCCAGTTTCCATCGGCTGACAACAGCGCGTAAATCACCACGCTAAAGGCCAGTATCACCCCAAGCGGCACCCTCCGGAGGAGCATCAACAAGGTGACGGCAATCAATAGCGCATAGATAAACCAGAGGGTTTGTGGCGGCTCGATGAAGATCCGCAGCAACGGGGCGAAACTGACGGTTTCTCCATTAATCAGTGCCTGCGGAACCGTCGTGGTGAAAAACACCAGTGCAGACCAGAGCACGAACAGGTAGACAAAATTTACGAACTTGAAGACGAATTTGTCGCCTGATGCCTGGAGGAAGACGCCTCGAAGGAAAAGACCAGCGAGGAAGAAGAACAGTGGCATCCGAAGAAAGATCAACGCCTCGTTGAAGGGCACCAACGAACCTGCCACATGCCAGAACACCACCAGGGTGATACTGATCCCCTTGGCGATATCGATCCAGTCAGCACGTTGGTGTCTGCGCGGCATTGCCGGCAACCCAGCTGGTGAATGCCGACACTGGTGGACTGGACTTCCTGCCATCGCCTTTGCTTCCTCTCTACCGGTCATTTCGGTGCCTGCTCATGCTGAAGATATGCGTCTCAAAGAAACCAGAGAACTTGTGTAAGCTTTTGCCTATATAAACTACATATCAAAATAAAATCCACACTTCTGTTCCATAATATCCTTGCCGGAGATCCCGATACCCCTGACGAACCTTTATCCAATCTAACCCGCCTAAAATTCCACTACATTAAACTACCATGAAATTTTCCTGTACCTTTCATTTATATTTCCTGAATTTTTCATTAAAAACAGTTTGTTAAATAAACTTAATTACGCATTTATCGATGCGACAATAGAAACAAAAATGCCGCGTAGCGTTGAAATATATGCGTAATTACAGCGCACCATATCTATTAACTCATATTTATACCTACATCATATACATGTCTTTCCTTCGATAAAGTCTTTTAGAATCCGCGAACCATACCCGATCAGATTCCGGGGTGTCCCTATGGCGTGTTTAATATTTGTAGCTCGCTGCCACGCCTGCGATGTGCACCACCCGGTCCTGACAGGTTACTCAGGGAATTTCACGGAGGGATTTATGGGAAGTCATCAGAAGGAGAAAAAGGCTGCGGTACCGCCCCCCGCGTCCGGAACCACTGCCTCGATACGCCTGCATCGCTCCAACATTCTCGCGTTCTTTCGTGCTTTCGACAGCCTGCTGGTGATCTGCGTGCTGTGGAGCACACTGCAACCATGGGACACCCCCTGGACCCATACGTACACCTGGCTGGGTATCCTTGCCATCATTGCCTTCGTGTTCTTCGCGGAGAGCAACGAGGTCTACCATCTCTGGCAGGGCTTTTCGACACCGGCCCTGGCACACCGGTTGACAATGGCCTGGGCCGGCACGGCGCTGGTACTCGGTGCCTTCGCTGTCGCCATGGAATTGCTGGCAAGCATCAATATCAGGGCGGTGGGACTCTGGCTTACCCTGACCCCCATCACCATTATTTCCTGTCATTGGCTGCGCCGGTTCGTGCTGGCCCGGTTCCGGCAACAGTCGTCGCAGCGACGCATCGGGATCGTCGGGGCGACCTCACTCAGCCAGAGGCTTACCGCAGCCATCGGGAACCTGCCCTGGATGGGCTATCAGATCGTCGGCTACTACGATGACCGTGGAGTCACGGACGACGGGAGCCGCCGGCTGGGCGATGACCAGGTCCGGGTTGAGGGCAACCTGGAACAACTCAAGCAGGCAGCCCGCAACGGCGAGATCGATATGGTGTTCATCACCCTGCCCATGGCGGCCGAACGCCGGGTCCGGGAGCTGGTACAGGACCTTGCCGATACCACGGTCTCTGCCTATCTGATCCCCGATGTGTTCAGCTTCGATCTTCTCCACTCCCGGCTCACCGGACTTCAGGGTATTCCGGCGCTGAGCATCTATGATTCGCCCCTGGCCGACCAGGCATGGACCAAGCGGGCTTTCGACCTGGCAGCCAGTCTGGCAATACTTGCTATCGTGGCAATCCCCATGATTGCCATCGCGATCGGTGTCAAATTGGATTCAAAGGGCCCGGTTTTCTTCAAGCAGTCCCGTTACGGAGTCCGCGGTGAAAAGATCAAGGTCTGGAAATTCCGCTCGATGAAAGTCTGCGAAGATGGTGAGAATGTCCCCCAGGCCACCCGAGATGACCCACGGATCACGCCGTTCGGCGCCATGCTACGCCGCACCTCCCTGGATGAATTGCCGCAACTGTTCAACGTACTTGGTGGCAGCATGTCCCTCATCGGCCCAAGACCCCACGCCGTTGCCCACAACGAGTTCTACCGCAACCATATTCAGGGCTATATGTTGCGCCACAAGGTAAAGCCCGGTATTACGGGGCTGGCGCAGGTAAACGGCTTCCGGGGCGAAACGGAAACCATGGACAAGATGGTGGGGCGGATTGCCTACGACCTGGAATACATCCGTAACTGGTCCCTGTGGCTGGATATCAAGATTCTCTGGTGGACCGCTTTTCGAGGATTTGTCGGACAGCAGGCCTACTGATCTTTCGATCCTCACACCTGCCCCCGGCAGCACTATGCAGCACCCGCTGCACAGCACTGTCGGGCTTTTGCAGAAACCGGAGCCTCAAGCGTCAATCCGTAACGCCCAATTGAGTGACCGGGTTGTCCGAAACTTACCTTCGGGCTTCGGACCACCTGGCTTTCTGAACCAGCCTCAGCAGTCTTCGCCAGACTTCTCCTGCTCCCAGGAGGATACCGGGCGTCAGGGTGGCTGTAGCAAGCAGCACCCGCGCCGGCAGGTAACCACTCTCGTCCCTGGCTCGCCTGAAGCAAGTCCGGGCGGCCTCGAGGTTACCGTCCGCCGCGTAGCGACTGCCAATAATGCACATATCCTTCGCCAACTCGCGGCTGGGGGGACGGAACAGTGCTCCCTGCTCGCCGAATTGTTCAAGTGGATCTGGCCGTCCTGCCAGCCGTTCACGATGGCAATACAACGCAAAGTCAGACAGGTGGCGCTGAAGCATTAGCCGTGCCGGATCAGCCGCCACCGACCCGGGCACCTTTGCGTACTTCCGGTAAAGCACATCTTCAAGCACCAGGAAGCGGCAGTGGTGACTCAGTCGGCACCACAGATCCCGGTCCTGGGCGCAGACAAAGAAGGGACGGTAGCCTCCAACCTCCTCGAATAAAGTCTTTCGAAACATGACTTCTCCGTGATGGAACGGGTTCCAGTCCAGGATGACCTCCCGGGCATCGCCATCAAAAGGCTGCTTTACAAGGTGCGGAGGACGCGTGCTCTGCAGGGTCACCACCTCTGACCGGCACCCAACCACGCCCACATCCGGACGCTGATCCAGAATCTCGGCCTGTCGCTCCAGACGCTCCGGAAGCGACAGGTCTCCACTGCCATGAATCGCAATATAGCTACCCCGGGCCTGGGCGATGGCGTTATTCAGCGCCCCGACAAGGCCACGGTTGGTGCCGGATATAACCCTTGTCTTCTCATTCTCATGGGTACGCAGGCGCTCCAGGGTGTTGTCGGTGGAGCCGTCATCCACCAGCAGAATTTCACAGTCTCCCAGAGACTGTTGTTTAAGGCTGGCAACCGACTCATCGACCAGACCCGCCCGATTGTAGAATACCGATACCACTGACACCCTGGTCATTACTGCCTCCTTACTGATTCAATCCGGGCACCGGTTTCGGGTCTGCCCCGTTAACTTCAGAAACACTTTCCGGCACGCAGAGCGACTCAGCCTTGAGGTGTGCCGGGGTAATTTTGCCGATGGGTGACACGTAGCACACCTCAGCCGCCATATCGTAGCCGGTCCGTTCGAGCACGGTTCGCCGGGCCACGCCAATCAGCGCAAGGATGTCAGCCGCCCTTGCCTGATCCTGGTTGACGATAAAATTGGCATGCAAAGGAGATATCATGGCGCCCCCCAGTCGCATACCCTTGAGACCGCAACGCTCGATCACAGCACCGGGTGGACCATATTGGGCATACATTGCCGGGTTACTGACGAATACCGAACCGCAATTTGGAACCTTGCGAGGAAACTTTCGTCGGCGCTCACCAAGGATGGTCAGCATTTCCTTTCGGACTGATGAGGGTGAAGGTCCGGCCACAAACCGGAAACGGGCCCCGACGATGATCTCCCCCAGTCCCTGGAAGATCGACCGACGGTATTGAAAACCACACTCTTCGCGGGTTCGAACCCGCTTCTCACCAGTTTTCGTGACGGAGGTGACGTCGATCACCCGGTCACCAATCCCCCTTCGCTGACTTCCACCGTTCATGCAGATCAGTCCCCCCAGGGTACCGGGGATACCACAGGTATGCTCAGCCCCCGACAGCCCGGCCCGGGCGAGCTGTCGCGCAAAGGCAGGCACCCAGATGCCCGCTTCGCTCCAGACCCTATTACCCTCCACCCGGAACCCGCCAAGCCTGGCACCGATATGAATGGCAAGCACCTCCAGCCCTTCATCGGCAAAAAGGAGGTTGGTGGAAGACCCCAGCACGACATATGGCAGCCCCCGACTGGAGACATAGGCCATCACTCGCTGCACCTGGGAGATAGTGCCCGGAGCGACGACCAGCCTGGCCGGTCCACCTACCCGCCACCGGCTCACCCGGGAAAGCGGAACGTCGCGATAGACGCCTCCGGGGACAAGTGCTTCAAGATCACGCTGCAGCTCGCCCCTGCCTTCCCCTGCAACCGGTTCCGGTTTCATGATTCCTTCCATCTGTGGATACACCTCCAGCTGTGCTTGTATTCAGCGGGCAGCGCAACTTATGGATGCAGAGACAGCGCAGCCCCTCCGGTTTCAACTGAGACTAACTATACCTGCACTGCCCTTTGCATTCGGGCTCCTCGGCATGACGATTAATTAACCGATATGGCACCAAACGGTAACTCTCAAGCGGCGGCAACGCCTTTC
>Ga0098066_1000226_pt1 | contig 19348 bp, 16 predicted proteins | sample 25BtaG_FD_76332 | JGI IMG/M metagenome (GOLD analysis project Ga0098066, IMG submission 76332) | Marine viral communities from Cariaco Basin, Caribbean Sea - 25B_WHOI_OMZ_CsCl | ecosystem: Environmental > Aquatic > Marine > Oceanic | place: Caribbean Sea: Cariaco Basin | collected 2014-11-08
ACCCTGCAGGAAGAGATCGACGCCGCCGATGCTTGGGATCTCGACTCCAAGCTCGAACAAGCCATGGACGCATTGCGCACCCCTCCGGGCGATGCGGAGATCGCACCCCTTTCGGGTGGCGAGAAGCGCCGCGTTGCGCTCACCAAACTTCTGCTGCAGGCGCCAGATCTGCTGTTGCTCGATGAGCCTACGAACCACCTTGACGCTGAAAGTGTGCTGTGGCTTGAACAACACCTCAAGTCATACAAGGGCGCAGTTATTGCGATTACTCACGATCGATACTTCCTCGACAATGTCGCCGAATGGATCGCTGAAGTCGACCGCGGGCGCCTGATCGGTTACGAGGGTAACTACTCGACCTACCTCGAGAAAAAGGCCGAACGGCTCGACGTTCAGGGAAAGAAAGACGCAAAGCTTGCGAAGCGCCTTAAAGATGAGCTCGAGTGGGTGCGCTCCAGCGCAAAGGGCCGCCAGACCAAATCGAAGGCCCGTTTGGCTCGTTATGAAGAGATGGCAACCGAAGCCGAGAACACCCGCAAGCTCGACTTCGAAGAGATTCAGATTCCCGCGGGTCCACGACTAGGTAGCGTCGTCATCGAGGCAAAGAACCTACAAAAAGGTTTCGACGGTCGATCGCTCATTAGCGGCCTGAGCTTCAGTCTTCCGCCAAACGGCATCGTCGGCGTTATCGGCCCGAACGGTGTGGGTAAGACCACGCTATTCAAGTCAATCGTCGGCCTTGAGCCCATCGATGGCGGAGAGCTGAAGATCGGCGAGACGGTCAAGATCAGCTATGTTGACCAGTCCCGCGCAAACATCGACCCAAACAAGACCCTATGGGAGGTTGTCTCTGACGGCCTCGATATCATGATGGTCGGTAAGGTCGAGATTCCGTCGCGCGCTTACGTGTCGAAGTTCGGCTTTAAAGGACCGGACCAGCAGAAAAAGGCGGGTGTGCTTTCTGGTGGTGAGCGCAACCGCCTGAACCTCGCCCTCACGCTGAAAGAGGGAGGCAACCTGCTTCTTCTTGATGAGCCCACCAACGACCTTGACGTCGAGACGCTCAGCTCGTTAGAGAACGCTCTGCTTGATTTCCCCGGTTGCGCCGTGGTTATTACACACGACCGTTGGTTCCTCGACCGCATTGCCACGCATATTCTGGCGTACGAAGGCACCGACGAGAAGCCCGATCAGTGGTACTGGTTCGAGGGTAACTTCGACTCGTACGAGCAGAACAAGGTCGAGCGCCTCGGGCCCGATGCGGCGAACCCGCACCGCTCAACCCACCGCAAGCTGACCCGTGACTGATAACGCCCGGGATGCCCTTGCACCCGCCTCTGAAGTGGCGGGTACAAGGGCATCTCCGCGTCTGTATATTCCGGTTCATCTGCGCTGGGGCGACCTCGACGCGTATAACCACGTCAACAACACATCCATGCTGAAGCTTCTTGAAGAAGCGCGCGTACGAGCCTTTTGGCAACCGGGCGTGGGGGAGCAGGCCCCCGCTACCGCTGTACTTGACCCAGACGCAGCCCACGGAGTGCTGACGCTGATCGCACGACAAGAGATTGAGTACCTCGCGCCGGTGCCATATCAGCGCAACCCCCTTGAGGTGCAGATGTGGTTCAGCAAGTTGGGCGGCTCAAGCGCCGAGATCTGCTACGAAGTTCTCAACGGACCCGAAAATACAGATCGGGTCATCTACGCGCGATCCACAGCTGTCATCGTGCTTGTTGATGCGCCGACCGGGCGTCCGATTCGTCTGACTGCTGAGATGCGCGAGGCGTGGACGCCGTACCTCGGCCCGCCGATCACTTACGCTCACCGTTAAGAACGCGCGAGCCCCTTACTCAACGGCGTCAGGCACGCGAATCATGATTTCTTGGGCGATGCTCGCAATCAACGCGCCATCCCGAGTGTAAATGCGCCCGGTTGCCAGCCCGCGGCCTCCGCGCGCGTTGGGCGACTCCTGCACGTAAAGCAACCAGTCATCAACGCGAGCAGACCGATGCCACCACATCGCGTGGTCGAGGCTCGCCACCTTGAGTCCAGGACGAGCCCAGTGCACTCCATGAGCCCGCAATATCGACTCCTGAATAGTCATATCGCTGAGGTAGGCCAGCGCTGCTCGGTGTATACGAGGACTATCGGGCATAGGCGCCCGCATGCGCATCCACACGGCTTGTGATGCGATTCGCTCACTGCCAGCGTCGAAGAACAATGGCGCGTCTACGTGACGCACGTCGGTGGGTCGTTCTGCGAGTAAGCGCGCAGCAGCGTGCGGGACACCGTCGACGAGTTCCTCATCGGAGCGCAACGTCTCGGGATCGGGGACGCCGGCTGGCATCTCGCTCGCGTGCTCAAGACCAGGACCATCATCTTGGAACGACGCAATCATCGAGAAAATGGGCACGCCGCCTTGAAAAGCTTGTGTGCGCCGCGTTGAAAAAGAGCGGCCGTCATGAATGCGATCGACAGCGAATGTCAACCCGCGAGATGCATCGCCGGGACGAAGGAAATAGCCGTGCATCGAGTGCACTTCGCGTTCCGAAGGCATCGTGCGTTCTGCCGCGATGACCGCTTGCGCCAGTACCTGTCCACCATAAATGCGACCCGTCGGCATCGAGTGCGAGCGGCCGGTGAAGATATCTTCTGTTGTACGCGCCTGACCCTCGTCAAGATCGAGAACATCGAGAAGTCGATCGACTGACTTCTGAGCTTCAGCTGTTACGTTCATCGTGCTCCCTCCGCGGCCAAAAACCTGCCACGTTGGTAGTTTAGAGCGTGTGACTCACCCTCTTATTCTGGCCGACGCTGAAACCGCTCGCGATGTGCTGACGTTCGTCGGACGTGCGAAGCAGATTTCTGATGAGGGGGTGCGGCTTCAGGCGGCACAAGGTGTTTTGGTGCTCACAGCGGCCGCGCTCTCGCCCAATAGTCTGTTCGACCAGACGCCCACTATTCTCGCGATGCGCATCGTGCATTCCGACCCTGAGCTGCAGTGTGACATCGTCGTTGATTCGCTGACTGAGGGCGCAGAAGAAGCAACGCTCACGCTGCCTGAGGTGGGGTTGGCGCCCGCCTGGGCAGGTGTTTCTCCTCCGCGTGGCGCATGGAACCCAGCCGGCACTGTCGCTTCTGCTGTCGTTGCTCAGCGCGCGCAGTGGGGAATCTCCGCGGTGGCGCGTGGCGCCGGAAACTCGGCACCGGAAGAGGCGCTTCGAAGTCTGCGGGCTTCGATCTGGGGCGAGCCCGACGAAGATCTCAGGGCACTACCGCGTGGCATCGCTTTCGCAGCCCATGCATTCGGGTTCATCTCGGGTGAGGAAGAGGCGCGCGTGACAACCTCGGGCCGCTGGAATCGTGTCACATTCGCACGCGGCCACGTGCTAGTCCGAGGTCCGGTTGCTACCGGGCTCACCCCTGTGCGCGCCACCGGTGCATAGCCGTGCTCTGGCTATAACAGCGCTCAGCGTGCAGCCGCACGCCCTGCCTGGCGCCCTGAGAACAAACACCCGCCGAGGAATGTGCCTTCGAGGGCGCGGTAACCGTGAACACCGCCGCCACCGAAGCCACTGGCCTCACCCGCGGCAAAAAGCCCTGGAATCACTAAACCGTCGGCCGACAGCGCGCGTCCGTCTAGGTCGGTCATGATGCCCCCCAAAGACTTGCGCGTGAGTACGTGCAATTTCACCGCAACCATTGGTCCGGCTGCCGGATCTTGCAGACGGTGAGGGGCGGCCGTGCGAATCAGCTTGTCGCCGCGGTAGGCGCGCATAGAACGCAGCATGCCGATCTGTGCGTCTTTGGTGAAATCGTTGTCTATTTCGCGGTCGCGAGCGACGACCTCGCGACGCATCAACTCGACATCAAGATATTCACCGCCGGGTCTTCTCTGCATCTCTGCAAGAAGCGAATCAAGATCATTCTTGACGATAAAGTCTTCGCCGCGATCGAGAAACGACTGCACAGGGGCGGTCGGACCCTTCGCTAGGCGCGACTTCAGCAGCAGGCGGACATCTTTGCCCGTCAAATCAGGATTCTGCTCGCTCCCCGAGAGCGCAAACTCCTTCTCGATAATCTGCCGAGATGTCAAAAACCAGGAATGATCGTGGCCGGTAGCGCGCAGATGCGCCAGCGTGCCGAGCGTGTCGAAACCAGGGAAGAGAGGCGCGGGCAGTCGCTTGCCCGTCGCATCGAACCACAGCGACGATGGACCCGGCAAGATGCGGATGCCATGTGCGGGCCACACCGGGTTCCAGTTCGTGATGCCCTCGACATAGTGCCACATCCGGTCGCCATTGATGAGGTGGGCGCCTGCGCCTTCACTGACGGCGTGCATCGACCCGTCGACGTACGCAGGTACTCCGGTGAGCATGTGGGCGGGGGGCCGTCCGAGCCGTGCTGGCCATGCAGCGCGCACCAGGTCGTGATTGCCGCCGATGCCGCCGGACGCAACGATGGTCGCCTCAGCGAGGATTTCAAATTCACCCAGGGCTTGGCGAGACGATGGTTCGCCTCTCACGGCGCTACTACTTTCGAGAATCTCCCCACGTGCACCGTTGACCGCTCCGTCGCGCGCGACCAGAGCCGTGACGCGGTGACGAGCCAGCACCGTGAGACGCCCTTCGCGCTCACCTTGCTCTACTGCTGCAATGAACGGCGAAACGATACCGGGACCCGTGCCCCACGTGATATGAAACCGCGGAACCGAGTTACCGGGCCCGATGGCGCCATAGCCACCGCGCTCGGCCCAGCCCACGACAGGGAAGAAGCTAACGCCGCGCTCGCGCAGCCAGCTACGTTTTTCGCCTGCTGCGAATTGCAAGTATGCCTCGGCCCAACGGCGTGGCCATTCATCTTCGACGCGGTCAAAACCCGCGTTACCAAACCAATCTTCGCGCGCCAAGTCCAGCGAATCCCGAATACCCATCCGCCGCTGTTCGGGGGAGTCAACGAGAAACAGCCCTCCGAAAGAACACCAGGCCTGTCCGCCCAGATTTGTGCGCGGCTCCTGATCGACGATGGTGACACGTTTACCCGCGTCGAGGGCTTCGGTCGCGGCGACAAGCCCTGCCAGCCCCCATCCGACGACGAGAACATCAGTCGACCGGGTGTGCGGGGCATTGGTCATGGGGTCTCCGTCATATTCTGGTGGGAGCGTGCTTCCAGTGTGGGGCGCCCATCGGGACCAGGACCGATGCCCGAGGGCTCGAACGTATTCACCATTGCATATGCGGCTCGTTCTAGGTAGTCCCAAAGTGTGGCTTCGTGCAGAGGTGAAAGAGCGACCTCATCAAGAGCTGTGCGCATGTGTGCGAGCCAGCGGTCGCGGGAGTCGGGGTTCAGGTGAAAGGCTGCGTGGCGCATACGCAAACGTGGGTGTCCGCGGCGTTCCCCGTAAGTCTGCGGCCCACCCCAGTACTGAATGAGAAAGAGCGAGAGGCGCTCGGCCGCTGGGCCCAGGTCTTCTTCAGGGTACATAGGTTTTAGCACCGGATCGAGCGCTACCTCACGATAGAAAACCTGAACGATCTTCTCAAACGTCGCGGACCCGCCAACCTCGTCATAAAATGTCACTTTTTGCCCTCTGGTGGTGTTGTGCCCGGATTGCTTTCGGGGGTGTCGCTGGCGGTGGGCTTTCGGCGCCACACGCCGCGGGCAGGAACTTTGGGAACCCCGGTCACAGGCGTGGGACGAGTCTGCGGCGGGTTCGCACCGCGCACCCGCCGAGCACCCTCTGGGCCGGTCAGTACAACAGACTCCATGCTGGGTAGGCTGAGCCCCTGGTCGAGCACGCTCTGGCGCAAACGCATGCGCAGCTCTCGAGCGACGTCATCTTTCGCATTCGCACGGGTCTTGATGACAACGCGAATAACAAGCGCCTCTCCGCTGACTGACTCAAGCCCCCATATCTCGGGTCGATCAATGATGCGGGTGCGCCACTTCGGGTCTTTCGCCAACTCTTGCGCCGTGGTCAGCAACGCTTTTTCTACCTCTGCTACGTCGGTGTCGACGGGGACTCCCAGGTCGATGATCGCGCGCGCCCATCCCTGAGACATGTTTCCGATGCGCGTCACCTCGCCGTTGCGCACGTACCAGAGGGTGCCGTTGACGTCGCGAATCTGGGTGATGCGAACACTCACATATTCCACCACGCCGGTGGCGAGACCGAGATCTACTACGTCGCCGATGCCGATTTGGTCTTCGGCCACGAGAAACATGCCGTTGAGTACGTCTTTCACAATGTTTTGCGCACCAAAACCTAAGCCGGCGCCCACCGCGGCCGTAAGCAGGGTGAGCGAACCGAGCAGAGAGGGGACGGCAATGTTCACGATCAGTATTAACGCGACAATCACGAGCGTGATATTGACTATGTTCTGCAGGATCGTACCCAGAGTGCGCGTGCGTTGCACCAGTCGCATATCGGCCAGCGGTGAGCGCTCGAAGGCTTGTGTGTCGGTGACCTGCGCCTTGAATTTTGCCCCGGCGACAATCCGATGAACCACACGTCGAATTACGAGGCGCAAAATAACAGACAACAGCACGCAGACGACGATGACGATGGCGATCCAGAACGCTTTCCATCCGACGACCGCGAGCACGGCAAAAAACTCGTCCCAACCGTCTGCAGGTAGGGCTTCTTCGAAAGGCCTAATAGTCATTGACTCGATCTTATCGAGGTGCCCTGAGAACGCCCGAAGGTCGAATAAAGACTGAGGGCCACAGCAACGCTGTGGCCCTCAGTTCAGCACAGTCGCGCTAGTCGGCGTCGCGTGCTTGGACAGCGAGCGAACGTTCGACATCAGCGAGGTTCTCGTTCACAAGTCGACGTAGCGCAGCGGGAGCATCGGAATTCGCTGTCAGCCATGCCCGAGTCGCGTCTCGCAGTTCTACATTTGCGAGCGCCTTCGGGTACAGGCCCACGATCAAGTACTGTGCAATCTGGTAGGTGCGTGAGTCCCAAATTGGCAGCAGCATGTCGAAGTAGGCGGGCACGAATTCGCTCAACACTTCACGGCTTGCCGGGTGCACGAACCCAAGCGATGCCGATCGAATAATCGTATTGGGCGCTTCATCATTGTCAATGAGAAGTGACCATGCGGCTTTCTTCGCGGCAGCCGTCGGCAGGGCAGCTCGAGCCATCGCCGCGAACTCTCCGCCCTTTGCGGTGTTGTCAGCGGCTAGGGCAGCCTCGATCGAGGCGTTGTCTGTCGCACCAATCGTGGCGAGACCGACGAGCAGTTGCCACGATAGGTCCGTGTCGATTTCGAGGCCCGGAAGCGGGCTCTCGCCAGAGCGCAGTCGGCCAATGATGCCCGCGTGATCGGGGGTGACCAGTGCGTTGGCAAATGCGGTTACGAACTGTAACTGGTTGTCGCTGCCGTTGACGGCGCCTTCTGCGAGTTCCCACAGACCGTCCGCAACCTTTTGACGCGCGGCGTCGCGAGACTCCGGCGCCACATACTGGTTAGCAGTCAACAACAACTGCGCGAGAGTTGTGCGCACCGTGGTTGATTCAGTCTCGTGAGCGATGTTGTCGAGCACGAGGTCGATGTAGTCGGATGCTGCGCTTTCTGCGTCGCGCGTTTGATCCCACGCTGCTCCCCAGATCAATGAGCGGGCGAGCGGGTCTGCAATGTCAGAGAGATGAGCGGCAGCGGTGGACAGCGAACGCTCATCGAGGCGAATCTTCGCGTAGGCGAGGTCATTGTCGTTGAGCAGCACGAGGTCGGGGTGGGTAAGGCCGTTGAGCTCTGGCACTTCCGTACGGTCACCATCAATGTCGACCTCAACATAATGGGTGCGTGTGAGTGCGCCGTCGACAAGGTTGTAAAAACCTATTCCGAGGCGGTGCGGGCGAATCGTCGGGTAATCGGCTGGGGCGGTTTGAGTGACCGCAAAGCGCGAGATGCTGTCGTCTGCTCCGACCGCGATCACCGGCGAAAGGGTGTTTACGCCAGCTGTTTCTAGCCACTTCTTGGACCAGGTTGATAGATCGCGTCCGCTTGTCTTCTCGAGTTCAGCCATGAGGTCAGACACCTCGGTGTTGCCCCAGGCATGCTTTTTGAAGTACTCGGATACGCCTGCGAAAAAGGCTTCGATTCCGACCCACGCGGCGAGCTGTTTCAGAACTGAGCCGCCCTTCGCGTAGGTGATTCCATCGAAATTCACTTGCACGTCTTCGAGGTCGTTGATCTCAGCAACGATGGGGTGTGTCGAGGGCAGCTGATCTTGACGGTAAGCCCAGGTCTTCTCCATCGCGTTGAACGTTGTCCACGCCTCTGTCCACTCGGTTGCCTCAGCGGTAGCGATGGTCGAGGCCCACTCGGCAAACGACTCATTTAGCCACAGGTCGTTCCACCACTTCATGGTGACCAGGTCGCCAAACCACATGTGGGCGAGCTCGTGCAAAATTGTCACGACGCGTCGTTCCTTGACAGCGTCTGTCACCTTGCTGCGAAAAACGTATGCCTCGGTGAAAGTGACGGCACCAGCGTTCTCCATGGCGCCGGCGTTAAATTCCGGCACGAAAAGCTGGTCGTATTTCGCGAAGGGGTAAGGTACGCCAAACTTTGACTCAAAGTAAGCGAAGCCTTCGCGGGTTTTCTCGAAAAGATACTCGGCGTCGATGTCGTTCCACAGACTTTTGCGGCCGAAAATGCCGAGCGGGACAACCTGACCTGAAGAGCTTGTCAATTCGGAGTGCGTCGACTCATAGGGCCCTGCAACGATGACCGTGATGTACGAGGAAATTCGTGGGGTTGCCGCGAAACCCCACGTCGACGCACCATCATGCACGATGGGCTCGGGAGTGGGGGAGTTGGAGATGACCTTCCATGCCGACGGTGCGGTCACCGTGAACTGGAACGTTGCTTTGAGGTCTGGTTGCTCGAACACGGCAAACACGCGCCGCGAGTCGGGTACCTCAAACTGCGAGTAAAGGTAGACCTCGCCGTCGGCGGGATCGACGAAGCGGTGCAAGCCCTCACCGGTGTTTGTGTAGAGGCAGTCTGCGTCGATGACGAGGATGTTCTCTTCGGCGAGACCACCCAGCGCCACGCGTGAATCAGCAAGTGCGGTCGAGGGGTCGATGCTCTCGCCATTCAGCGTGACCTCGCGCACCTCATGTGCAATGAGATCAATGAACGTCGAGGCGCCCGGTGTCGCCTTGAATCGCACGACGCTACGAGACCCGAAGACCTCGGCGCCCTTAGTGAGATCTAGCGAGATCTCATACGACTGCGTGTCGACGATCGCGCGGCGCTCTTGCGCTTCGATGCGGGTGAGGTTCTCTCCAGGCACTACTCAGACTCCCAGGGGTGAGGATTCGCTACTACGGTCGTGCGCGGATGGCGCTGGTGGCAACTGCATAAGCCTACGCCAGGTGGCTCAGGATGCCACTGATGCAGTCAGCCGAAATGCAAATGCGCTTTCGGCTGAGCGATAGGTTGACCTGTCAACATGTGCGTGTGAATGATCGTGAGCATGCCGCGAGTGCCGTTTCTGTTGCCCACGCATCGGAGGCCGCGCGGGCGGGCCATCCGTTCGTCGAAGTGCCTGTGGCATACGACGCCCTGCTGCTGGCAGGTTTCGGCGGGCCAGAGGGGCAAGACGACGTGATTCCGTTTCTGCGCAATGTCACGCGCGGCCGTGGCATCCCCGACGAACGCCTCGAAGAGGTGGCACATCACTACCGGCATTTTGGCGGTGTGAGTCCGATCAACGCCCAAAACCGCGCGCTCAAGAGCGCTCTCGAACAAGAGCTACGCGCGCAGGGCATCAATTTACCGGTGTACTGGGGTAACCGTAATTGGGCCCCATATCTCGAACAGGCCGTGACCGATGCAGAAGCCAACGGGCACACCAGGCTGCTCGCTTTTGCAACCAGCGCCTACAGTTCTTTTTCGAGCTGCCGTCAGTACCGCGAAGACTTTGCACGGGTCTTAGAGCAGAGTGGCCTGGGCGAGAAAGTAAGCATCGATAAAATCCGTCCCTTTTTCGACCACCCCGGCTTCGCGGCGGCTTTTGTCAGTGGTGTGCGCACGGCGATCGAAAATTTTCTCACCGAGGGCGTCGCAGCAAACCAAATCACGGTGCTCTTCTCGACCCACAGCGTGCCCACGGCAGACGCCGAGCGCTCTGGGGCGCGCACAATTGACTGGGGCGACGGCGGAGCATACGCGGCTCAGCATGAAGCACTCGCGGCGTGGGTTATGTCACAGGTGCAGCGACAAATACCGAACGCGACCGACGTGCAGTGGGAACTCGTGTATCAATCGCGGTCAGGCCCCCCGAGCCAGCCATGGCTAGAGCCAGACGTCTGCGACGTAATTTCAGAGTTGCCGGTGCGCGGTAAAAAAGCGGTAGCAGTCGTTCCGATTGGCTTCGTGAGCGACCATATGGAGGTTCTGTGGGACCTCGACACCGAAGCAGCCGAGGCAGCCGCTGACGCCGGATTGAGTTTCGCGCGTACACCTACGCCCGGTGTCAGCGACGAGTTCGTCTCGGGGATTGTTGATCTCGTGCGCGAGAGGCTAGAAGGGCGCGTAGCATCCGAGCGCCAACATGTCACCGCTCTAGGGCCAGGTTTCGACATATGTCGACCGGCATGCTGTGAGAATGTTCGCGCTGGGTTCAAGCCAGCCGCCGCCGGAGTAGCTCCCTGACGCACTTTATGACGACCTCGGTCGCACAGTAGCGCTCATAGGATGGTGTCATGCGCATCCATATCGCCACTGATCACGCGGGTCTCGAATTCTCTACCCAGCTGCAGCAGCACCTCAGTGCGGCAGGTCACAGTGTGATCGACCACGGTCCGATTGAGTACGACGCCGTCGATGACTATCCGGCTTTTTGTATCCGGGCAGCACAGGCCGTAATCGCCGATCAAACCGCGGGCGTCGAGGCGTTGGGTGTGGTGTTCGGCGGATCGGGTAATGGCGAGCAGATCGCCGCGAACAAGGTTTCCGGAGTGCGCGCGGCGTTGGTGTGGAACTTATCGACCGCAGAACTTGCACGCGAGCACAATGATGCGAACGTGATCTCGATCGGGGCCCGACAACACTCTTTTGAAGAGGTCGTATCGTTCATCGAGCGATTCATCGCTACGCCCTTCTCTGGCGACGAACGCCACGTGCGCCGCATCGGCCAGATCGCCGACTTCGAACGTGACGGTTCGCTGCTTCCTGACCCGCGAGCGCTCTAATGCCCGAAGGGCACTCCGTACACCGCATCGCCCGCCAGTTTTCTCGCAACTTCGTGGGGCGCCAGGTTGCAGCATCCAGCCCGCAAGGAAGATTTGCTGAAGGCGCTGCCGTGCTCAACGGGCGGGTGCTTGAGAAGGCGCAGGCGGTCGGCAAACAAATGTTTCTCGAGTTCGAGAACGATCTCTGGTTGCGCGTACATCTGGGGCTGTACGGGGCTTGGGACTTCGCTGGCGAAGTGCTCGCGGACGCAACCATTGCCGCCGCAAACGGGCGTATGGGGCAAACGAATCAGCGTGGCACAGTCGTCGCCGACGAGATTGTTCACGATGCCGACGGTGAGAATTCGCTGGCGTCGATTGGCGCGCCGCGAAAGTCACGCGTGCACGTGCGTATGTCAGAGCAGACTTCGGGTCTTGCTGACTCCGACGAGTGGCCCCCGCCGGTCGTCGGCCAGGTGCGTTTACGCATTCTTACTGAGACGACCTGCGCCGATCTGCGTGGGCCGACCGCTTGTGTCTTGCAGACGCCAGAAGAGATGCTGGCCACGGCGGCAAGGCTTGGCCCGGATCCTCTGGTTGGCGATGTCAATGAGGGCGAAGAGCGCTTCGTACGAACGGTCGCCAAGAAGAGCACCCCGATCGCTCTCTTGCTGATGGACCAGTCGGTGGTCAGCGGTATCGGTAACGTTTATCGTGCCGAGATGTTGTTTCGTGCACAGCTAAACCCGTACACACCCGGCCGTGAGGTGCGCGAAGAGATTGCGCGAGACCTATGGCGCGACTGGGTGCGCCTGCTTACGGTCGGCGTCGAGGTCGGGCAGATGATGACTATGGATGACCTCGATCCTGAGCAGTATCGGGCTGCGATGGCGCACCGCGACGACCGTCACTGGGTGTACCACCGGGCGGGCTTGCCGTGTCGTGTTTGTGGCACCGAAATTGCGCTCGATGAAATCGGGGCACGCAAGCTCTATTGGTGTCCGTCCTGCCAGGCATGAGCCGGTAGCTCCCACCCCGCTCTAGGCTGAGAGCATGCGTCAGAATCCCAGTTTTGCGATGACCGATCTCGCCGAGTTGCGTCGTGTGATCTCGGCTCATCCGTGGGCAACATTGGTAGCTTCGACGCAATCGGGACTGCAGGCCTCGCACTACCCGGTGCTGCTCGATCCTGACCGTGACGACCTCACGGTCATTGGTCACGTGGGCCGGCCAGACGACTTGATTCTTGAGCTCGGTGACGCTGAGCTGCTCGTCGTTTTTCAAGGCCCCCACGGCTATATTTCGCCCGGCTGGTACGGCGATGTGCAGGCCGTGCCAACCTGGAACTACGTGTCGGTTCATCTCAGCGGCGTGCCCGAGACACTCAGCACGCAAGAGAACCTCAAAGTGCTCGAAGATCTTGTGGCGCACTTCGAAGCGCCCCTCGAAAATCCGCGCGGTATGTGGACTCCTCCGAACGACGAGAGCTTTGTGCGACGGCTAGAGTCCGGCACGCTGGGGTTTCGGTTGACCCCGACACGCGTGATGGCAAAGCGCAAGCTCAGCCAAAACCGCCCCGACGAGGTCATTGAGAACATTATTCTCGAGCTGACGGGCTCGGGAGTTTACGCCGATCAGGCTCTGGCCGACGAGATGCAGCGCGCGCACGACGCGAGGCTGGCGAAGCGCTGATGAGCCGCATTGCGCTAATCAAACAGGTTCGAGTCGTCGGGCGCGAGGCCGCACTACTTGCAACCAATGAGCCGGTAGATCTGTTGCTCGAACGCGGCCGGATCATCGATATCGCCCCCTCCGGCAACCTACGGGTGCCTACCGGCGACGGCAACATAATCGACGGTGATGGAGCTTGGGTGATTCCTGGGCTGTGGGATCACCATGTGCACACGGTGCAGTGGGCGCTGACCTCGCAACGTGAGCCATTAGGCGACGTCGGTTCGGCCGCGGAAGCAGTGATGCGGATGGCGATGGTCGCACCGCTTGGTGACGGGCGACGCGTAGGAACCGGCTTTCGTGATGCGCTCTGGCCCGATGCGCCAACGTTGGAGCTGATTGATCGTGCCTGCGGTGACGTGCCGACCTACCTCATCAATGCCGATGTGCACAGCGCATGGCTGAACTCGGCAGCTCTGCGCCGCGAGGGCTTTAGCAATTTAGCTGATGATGGCGTGTTGCGCGAAGAGCAGGCGTTCGAAATTTCACGTCGCTTGAATGCTGCTGACCCAGCGTTGGCTGATGCGGCTGTTCTGGATGCTACGAAAAAAGCTGCCGCGCGGGGAATCGTCGGCTTCATCGACTTCGACATGGAATGGAACGCGAGCGGGTGGAAACGGCGCACTGCTCTCGGGTTTGATACGCAGCGGGTTGAGTTTGCTATCTATCCGCATGATCTCGAGCGGGCAATCTCTGCGGGGTTACGCACGGGGCAGACCCTCAGCGGTGAGCTCGACGACGTCGTCAGCGTGGGGTCGCTCAAGGTGATATTCGATGGGTCGCTTGGTACGCGCACTGCCGCTTGCACGCACGGTTACGGGGGAGACCCGGCGAATCACGGAGTGCTCGCGCTTGAACCGGCAGAACTCTACGATCTGCTGGTGCGTGCCACCGGTGCTGGTATTGCTGTGGCCGTGCATGCGATAGGCGACCGCGCGCTCTCGCTGGCCCTTGATGCGTTTGGGGCGACGGGCGCGCGAGGCTCTATTGAGCACGCTCAGCTTGCGCGACACAGCGATTTGCATCGTCTTGCGCGATTAGGGCTTGCCGCAAGCGTGCAGCCGCAACATGCAATGGATGACCGAGATATGGCTGACGAATTGTGGGCGGAGCAGACTGCGATCGGTTACCCGCTCGAGAGCCTCCGAGCTGCAGGGGCGCCGCTATGGTTTGGTTCCGATGCCCCCGTGGCCGCAATGGATCCGTGGCGCACGATCTCGGCGGCGGTGCACCGCACTGCTGACAGTCGTGAGCCGTGGCATGCCACAGAGAGCGTCAGCGTCGATGATGCGCTACGAGCCAGTAGTTGGCATGGCGGGCTTGAGGGCGGAGTTATGCCCGGCGCCCGTGCCGACCTGGTGCTGATAGGTCAAGATCCGAGCACCGCGAGCGCCAGTGAGCTTCGTGAAATGCCGGTGCGGGCCACTCTTCTCGGTGGACGAGTGACTTTTGACGCGCACAGTCACACGTGAAAAAAAAGGTCGGCCCCTCTCGCCGAGAGGGGCCGACCTTTTGCGTGTGCGTGATCGATTACGCGGCGATGTGTGAGACCAAGAACCAACGGTCCTTCTCGAGCCCGCGCAACACTTCGATGGCAACGTCTTGACTTGTCAGGTCGATCTCATCAAGGCCGTCGATAGCAGCCTTGGTGTCCACCAGAATTGCGTCGATATCAGCGATGATGTTGCTGATGAGAACGTCCGACTGGGCGAAACCTGCAGGAACAGCCGTAGTCGCGGCCTTTTCGGCAACGGTGTTCAGGCGTGCGTCGATGGGCAGCCCGAGTGCAACGATTCGTTCAGCGGCAGCATCGGCGAACGCGCCAGCATTCGCAACGATTGTGTCGAACAGCTCATGAACACCGACGAAGTTCGAACCGCGCACGTGCCAGTGAGCCTGCTTGCCGTTGATGGTCAGCGCCTGCAAGCCGTGCACCACGGGGGTGAGAAATTGGGCGGCGGCTGCTGCCACCGTGGGGTCGCTGGCAGTGGTGGAGATGGTCTGTGCCTTGCTCATAAGAACTCCTCTGCTGATGACTCTGGCCGAATTGTGCGGCCTTATGTCATCCACGCTACTCATTTCCTCAGGAGGTGCAAGCAAGCTGAGGCTCCACTTATCGGCCATGAAAGCGTGCTTTGTTGGCGTCAGGCGCTAGCGTCGAGGGGTGCACTCTGCTGTTGATATCACCCCGCCCTCTCGCGCCTCTGAACGCAAAGCGCGCTCGATAGAGAAATCTGCGGCCTCGCGCTTCTTGCCGCACGTGCAGGGTCTGCGCGCAATCGCGGTGCTGTTCGTTGTTCTTTATCACTTCTGGCCGGGCCGGCTCAGTGGCGGATACGTCGGAGTCGACGTCTTCTTCGTCATCTCGGGGTTTCTCATTACGGCGCATTTGGCGCGCGAGATCAGCACCACCGGCTCGGTGAAGCTTGCCCAGTTTTGGGCTCGGCGCGCCCGAAGGCTTCTTCCCGCCTCGCTTCTGGTGTTACTGTTCTGCGCGATTGTTGTCGCGACACCGTACTTGATGCCGACCTCTGCGCTACCGAACGAGCTTCGCGAGATCATCGCCTCAACTTTTTACGTTGAGAACTGGTACCTGGCTTTCAACTCGGCCGATTACCTCGCAAACGCCGGAAACCCGACCACGGTGCAGCACTATTGGTCGCTCTCGCTCGAAGAGCAGTTTTACGTTATCTGGCCCCTGCTGATGCTTATGGCGGCATGGATCGCGGTGAAGTGGTTCCGTGGCAGTCGTCTGAAGGCGGCCGCGATCATGATCGGCGTCGTGTCGGTTGCATCGTTCGTGTTTTCAGTTATCTACACGATCACCGATCCCGCGCCGGCCTATTTCGTCACGTTCACTCGTATGTGGCAATTCGGGGTCGGTGCACTTCTCGCCTTGGTTCCAGCGCTGCGCACCAACAGAGCGTGGCTAAGTTTTTTGCTGGGCTGGGGTGGCGTGCTCGCCCTGCTCTACACCGCCTTCACCTTTGATGCGCAAACGCCATTTCCTGGGTATATGGCCGCCTTGCCGACGTTGGGCGCGGCCGCCGTCATCGCTGCGTCAAATGCGGATCGCTGGTGGTACCCGACGCGCGTACTGGCTGTAGCGCCCATGCGCTTCACCGGAGATATCTCATACAGCCTGTATCTCTGGCATTGGCCGCTGATCATCATCGCGCCTTCGGTGCCGTTTTGGGGGCTTACGATCTATCACCGGGTGGCTTTGCTGGGGCTTTGCTTTGTGCTCGCCTGGGTCACGAAACGCTTCGTGGAAGACCCGATGCGCTCATGGAAACCGCTGACATCACGCAGACCCCGCGTCACCCTCTGGGCATCGCTGGTCGCGATGGTCTTGGTAGCGGCGACGGCTGGGAGCGCGTGGGCGATCAATGCTCCGCTGTATCGCGATGGGGTTCAGGCCATTGAACAGGTTCGCACCGATCCGCCCGACTGCTTCGGTGCGGCGAGCATGCTCGACCCTTCGTGCGAGGGCGAGGTGACCGACGTGATCTTGCCTGCGCCCGGTTTTGCGGGTATCGACAAACCCGCAGACGAACAATGTTTCGTGCAGCTAAATGATGCTCGCCCGGTCTCGTGTGAGTTCGGTTCTGAGGCTTCGGATGCGCCGCATGTTGCGCTCATCGGCGACAGCCACGCATTTCAACTGCTATCGACGTTTCAGGGGATCGCTGAGCGCGAGGGGTGGAAGCTCACCACGTACTTTAAGGGTGCCTGCCCGTGGAATGCGACCCCGCTGTCCACTGGGGGAGCCTTCGGTGCGGCGTGTGAGCAATGGCGCAGTGCGGTGGACAAAAAGCTCGCAGAGAGCACCTTCGACGCCGTTTTCACCGCCGCGATTTCGAACACTCCCTATGACTCGGCAGGCTTCGACTCAGAACATGACGCAGCAGCAGCGGGATACCGCGACGCCTGGGCGACGATGACGAGCCGAGGCATTCCTGTCGTCACAGTCGTTGATAACCCGGTGTGGCAGACCGACCCCAACAAATGCCTGCGGACACGTGATCAAGTCGACTGCGTGGGCGACCGCGAGGATGTGCTGGTCGCGAAAGACCCGCTTCGTGCAGCGGCCGCCGGTACAGCGGGGGTCACGCTGCTCGACTTCACCGACGTGTTCTGCGATGGCAAGTCGTGTGCGCCCGTGGTAGGCGGCGCGAACGTTTACCGCGATCAAGATCACCTCACGGTGACGTTTGCCGATACGTTGGCGCCGCAGTACACGGCTGCGCTGAAGAAAGTGATGGCACTCGACTGACGAGTGCGGGCCGAGCGGGTTAGGGTCGTGGCATGAGTATTGATGTTGACGCGACCGTTCGTGCGCTGGCCACGGGTGCACCACAAATCGCTTCTACAGCATTCATCGCCGCTGGCGCCCGAGTGATCGGCGACGTGAGCATCGGCGAGAATGCGAGCATTTGGTTCAATGCGGTCGTACGCGCTGATTCTGCGTCAATCGCTATCGGCGCGCGCAGTAACGTGCAAGATAACGTTTCGATGCACGTTGACCAGGGAAAACCGATCACCATCGGTGAAGACGTGTCTATCGGCCACAACGCAGTCGTGCACGGCTGCGACATAGGCAATGGTTCGCTTATCGGTATGGGAGCCGTCGTGTTATCTGGAGCCAGGGTTGGTGCCGGATGCCTCGTAGCTGGCGGCGCCGTTGTTCTATCCGACGCCGACATTCCTGACGGCTCGCTCGTAGCAGGGGTTCCCGCGAAGGTTCGGCGCCCGCTCAATGCGGACGAACGCGCCGGGCTGCAGCAAAACGCCGCAGCATACTTGCGACACGTGGTCGCGCACGAACAATCATTGCCAACACGATAAACTAAACGCGCTGGGGGCGGTGGCCAAGCTGGTCAAGGCAGTGGGCTCATAACCCAACGATCGTCGGTTCAAGTCCGACCCGCCCCACAACACAGAAGCGTGCCTGTCTTTTCAGACAGGCACGCTTCTGCCTATAGCGCTCAACGCAGCCGGCGCCCGTGCGCGAGGTCGATCAAGTGTCGTAAAACGGGCCCGGAGCGCAATCCATTGTGTTCATGTTCGCTGGTCACCCAGAGTTTCACGTCGGGTAGAAGCGCGGCGGTTTCCATCGAGAACTCGTAGGGAACGTATGCATCGTTGAGGTAGACGGCGGCGGCGCCACGCGCCCCCGAGGCTGCGATTGCCTCAGCGTTGTAGATGCTTGGCCATTTGTAGTCAGCGAGCTTGAGTGCAACATCTCGCCACGGCACGAACGCCGGCACAGTATTGGTCCAATCGCGACGAATGTGCTCACCCGTAAAGAGCGTGGGATCGCTTTTGAAGTCGTCTGGTTCAGTGCGCTCAGCAGACCATCGAGTCGCGTGCCCGTCGGCGTAGCTTGACTCATGGAAAGCGAAGTACAGAGGGTTGCGCCCGCTGTACGGCATAGCGGCCTGCAGGTCGTAGCGGAATGCGTTCGAGCGCGGATCGAGCTCCAGCAGGCTCCACAACGCCTGCCAGCCATCATTCGTGCCCAGGGCAGAGCCTGCCGAGCGTAGCCGCGAGACCGAGACGACCTCTCCATCCGGCAAAACGATCTCACCGGCGGCGGCGAGGTCAACCAGGCCGCGCATGACATCGCGGTGCTCGGGAAAACGACGATAATAGCGCTCAGAGGTCGAGCGCATTTTGTCGTAGCAGAGAGCGTATACGTCGTCGGGGTGGCGTCCGACGGCGCTCAGACCTCCGGTGATAAAAACATTGTCGAGCGACGTCGAATCCGTCGACAAATAAGCGAGGATCGTGAACCCACCGAATGACTGACCCAGCACGCTCCACTTCTCAGCGCCGAGATGGGCGCGTAACGCCTCGCAGTCGCGCACGATGGAGTCGGCGCGCAGATGCGTCAAATACTCGGCGACAGCGTCTGTTCCGTGAGCAAGATCATTGTCGCTGACCGGCGTGGAGCGGCCTGTGCCACGCTGATCGAGCATCACGACACGGTAATGCTCCAGTGCCGCATCGAGCCACATTGGGCTCGTAGCGGCGTGAAAGACGCGCGGTGCTTCATGCCCCGGTCCGCCTTGCAAAAACACGAGATAGGGCAGCTTTTCGCCGCCTTCACGGGTGACGACCGAGGCGAAGATCTCGATCGTTCTTGTGTCGGTCGCATCGCTCCACACGAGTGGCACGGTGAGCGTGTGCTCTTCGAGCATTAGGTCTTGCATAAGGCGGGTGATGGTGGCCATTTCCCCAGCCTAATATCGTTACATCACGTTGCCGATGTAGGAGTACTTCACGAAGACTTCCTGTGCGATACCGGCCTCTTCGAGGACACCCTGCACGGCATTCATCATGTACTTCGAATCCCATCCCATGTAAAGAAACTGTCCGGAATCGAGAGCATCCCAATGGCCTTTCCAGGCCATCTCGGTATAGACG
>Ga0098066_1000227_pt1 | contig 19237 bp, 20 predicted proteins | sample 25BtaG_FD_76332 | JGI IMG/M metagenome (GOLD analysis project Ga0098066, IMG submission 76332) | Marine viral communities from Cariaco Basin, Caribbean Sea - 25B_WHOI_OMZ_CsCl | ecosystem: Environmental > Aquatic > Marine > Oceanic | place: Caribbean Sea: Cariaco Basin | collected 2014-11-08
GCATTATCCATCGAGTTTAAAAGCAGGCCGGGGTGGGGCCCCAGGTTCACGCGTCCAAAGCGAGTAGATCTGCTCGTTGAAATGCTCACCCAAGAAAAAGCGAAAACGAGAAAAAGAAAACTGGGAGTGAGCTTAGAGTGGAGAAGACAATGTCTTCGACGAAACCGTTGAGAAAAATACTCACCCCCAGAAAAAGGGCCAATCCCTTTTTTTAGTGAAGATTTATCTTCCGTTAATAGATGTCTGCAGATACTACCTTGGCCCAAGATACCGGGGTTACTCCGGGACAATAATCATGATTTTTAACTTGTTGCCATCGAGCACGGTTATAGCCGTAGTTTTTGATTTCAACTTTCAGATCTTCATTCATTCTCCACTCACAATCTTCCCAACAATCTATGTCTAGTGGTGGGGTTTTGAAGTAATAGCAACCATCTTTTCTGTAATGAAACTGAACCAACCGATTGTTCTGGATTACCTTACCGGAATAAACCCGTTTAGCCCATGTGATCACAGCAGAACCATAGATCTTCTTCTTCTTTTTCTTAGGGATAATGGGTTTTAAATCTGTTTCAAACTTAAACTTTCTGTAGGGGCCGGATTTAATAGTTTGCCAATGTATTCTATTTCCGACTGTTCGCTTATCTCGTAACTTGTATTCAACCTGCCAATCTTTGTCATCCTCTGACCACCAGATCCGATACATTCTTATCAGATTTGCAGCATAATCAGGCTTTTCAACATGATAGTATTTACCCTTCTTGACGATTTGTTCATCATTCCATCGGGTTTCGTTATTCGTTCCATCACTCCAAAAAATGTCTGCTATTGTTATGTATGACATGTTAGTTCTCCTTATTTTTAAATGAATAGTTCTGCCATGAACCATGTTATTATTATACGCAGCTGTAGCAGCATTTACAAAATAAAGTGAAAGTTCTCAAATTGATTTTCAATCAATTTGAAAAAAGGTTTATTGATCGATACTTACAGTGTATAATAGTAATGGCTTACATACAGGAGGAAAACAACATGAAGCTTAAACACTGGAAAAAGAAGGCTATGAAAGATGATGCTGACTATTCAGATGTCGTCTATACGCCGAAGGATCTTGCTTTTAGAATAGTGGATCACTTCAAGCCGTGGGGTTCTGTCTTAGAACCTTGCTGTGGCACTGAGCAGGGATACATTGATCACCCAGCTTTTACACATTGGTGCGAAGTAAGAAAAGGAAAAGATTTCTTTGATTACGAAAAGTTCCACGATTGGATCATTACCAATCCACCTTATTCAACATTTGCTCAGTTCTTGGAAGGTTGCCTATACACGGCCAATGAAATCGTTCTAGGGCCAATCAAAGCTGACCAGATCTTCAGTTCAAAGAAGCGTCTAAGGGTTATTAAAGAAGAAGGCTTTGGTATTAGAGAAATCGTCTTGATGGATACACCACCGAAACCTTGGCCTCAAACATGCTTTCAATACTGTGCCGTCTGGCTTAGTCGAAACTACTTTGGCCCTATTAACTTTACAGATTGGAGGACAAAATAATGTTAAATCAAAAAGGAACACCATTTAAAACAATAGTAATAGATCCGCCTTGGAAGTTCATTGGCGGTGGTAATCGTAATCCGGATCAGCATTATGACGCAATGAAGCTTAAGGACATCATCCCTCTTTGCAAAGATACACTTGATAACTACAACATTGAGGATAATGCGCATTGCTACATTTGGTGCATCAACATGCACATTGACAAAGCTCTAGAACTAATGAAAGAACTAGGCTTCGAATACAAGACGAACATTGCTTGGGTTAAGAACTCATTTGGTTTAGGATACTACTTCAGAGGCCAGCACGAGCTTTGTCTCTTTGGCGTTAAGGGTAAAGGTAGCCAAGTGAGAACAGGCCATAAGAATGTATCCTCAGTCATTAAAGCGAAGAAGCGAAAGCATAGTCAAAAACCAGATGAGTTCTACGATCTTGTCGAGAAAAGAAGCTTTGGCCCTTATCTTGAACTATTCAGTCGTCATACAAGAAAAGGTTGGACAATGTGGGGTAATGAAGTAGGAAAGCTTGATGACCCAATTGACGAACCGTCAATTGGAGAGGTATTAGATCTCTATCCACCTTCAAATGGCCCATTAGAGGAACGAAACATTTGGACAGAAGATCGTGCAAAAAAGACAATAGTTAAGGTTCGTTAAGAGTGATAGATTTTCTATCCGTCAAAAAAAAATAACGACCCCGTTTATAAAAACAGGCGTCTCGTTATACTTATACCTGTATTAACTTGCAGGGAGATAATAAATGTCTAGAAATAAAGGTGGTATGGTGTTTGAGAAACCTCCATACTGGAAGGGTAGTAGATACCCAGATAAGTTTTTTGAAGGTCGCGTCTTAGACAAAACCTTCAATCTTTATAACTCAGCTCTTAAAGAGCATTATGAAGCGAAAGTTGTGTTAGTTGATGATAAGCTTCCACGGGTTAGGCTCTACATTCCCCACTTTGACCAACAAGCTTGGTGTAAATGGGCGGATGGTAGGTATAATCAGATCCCAATGGCGGGTAGATGGAAGATGCAAACTGTAAAAGGCACCCCAAGGGCGTGCGACTGGAGGATAAGATTATGAACATGTATCACAAACATGCTTGGTGGGTTGGTTTAAAAGATGAAGATGATAAGATCTGGTATCGCTACCATAAATCATACAAGCAAACTACAATCGATTGGATTATTGACCAAAATGAGTGTTGTTATCAGACACATTCATGGGATGACGAGGATGCTGGAGAAGACATTAAACAGCCTGACCCTATGGAAATACTGGGGCCCTTATTAAAACACATCTCAGAGTTGGATCAGAACATCCTAATGCTACGATACGGACATAACTTAAAGTGGCGTGAAATAGGCGATAAGTTAGGTTTCAACATTAGCTACTTATGGAAGCGTGAAAAGCGAGCAATGAAACTACTTAGAAGCTTGTTATGAAGTTTCTTTGTAGTGGTTGCGGAGCTTGTTGTAATCATGTGGGCACTCTTCAAAAAGAGCTACCAGTTGATGAGAACGGACGCTGTTTAAATCTAGATGAGAATAATCAATGCAAGATCTATGATACTAGGCCTGATGTGTGTCGTGTTAATAAGATGTTTGAGAAGAATAAAGGTGTGGTTGAAGGCCGTGTCTTAACTCGTCTTCAGTATTACATGTTAAATACACTTACTTGCCATCGTTTAATAGACATGGATGGATTAGATGAAAAGTTTAAAATACCTCTAGGTGATTATGACAAGGAAAAATAAAGTGCTATACATAGGAGGTAACACTATGAGCACTCAAGATCAAAAACTAAAGAAGAAAGCTGAGCACGCTCTGCGTTCCAGAAACTACAAGACACGGCTAAAGAAGGCTGTAGAAGGTGGTGACTTTGAGCAGATCGTGAAAAGCATTATGCTATTAGCAGTCAAACACAACGATGAAACAGATTGGAAAGCCTCACCTAGAACCTTTATGGAACTACTACAGGTGATGCACAAGTATAAGGTTGAGTTTGGAACTGCAGATGGTGATTTCGACGAAATACTCAGGGTGATAGATGGCGGCCAGGATTAGGAAGGTTCCTCAGGAGCTATTAAACGCTTTTGAGAACCCAAGAAACTTTTTCAAGTTTTTAAAAGTATTTGATAAAGAAAATAACAAGCTGGTTCCTTTTGTTCTAAGGGACGAGCAAGAGGAGCTATTAGATGCATTACTCACGCAAAACCGTATTATCGTTCTTAAAGCACGCCAACTTGGATGCTCAACTCTTATCAGAGCTTACTTCCTCTGGAAACAATACATGTCAGGAGAGCCAACAAGCCACGCCATTATTAGTTATACCAGAGACAGTGCCGACCACCTCCACCAAATGGACAAAGAGTTCTATCTCTCATTGCCAAAACCATTGCAAAGGAAGCTTAGCAAATCGTCCTCAAGAACCCTCCAGTTTGGAGATACTAAATCGACACTTAGATCCTTTACCGCAAGTGGGAAGGCCGGAGCCACGCGAAGCTTTACTTTTTCATCTAGCCACATCTCTGAGTTTGCTTTCTTTGACGATCAAAGTGATTTGCTTGCCAATGTTGTCTCTTCAGTAGGGGAAGGACAGATTATTATAGAAACAACGCCAAATACACCAGGTGATAAATACCACCAACTTATTATGGGAGCACCAGAGAATGGTTGGCACCTTTGTTTCTTTCCTTGGCATCAACATAAAATCTACACTAAAAAATCTCAGTTCCATCAGCCTCAGGTTCCTAATCCCACTTCAGAAGAACAGGCTTTAAAGGAACAGTTTGGTTTAACATTAGGCCAGCTTTACTGGCGTAGAACACAGATTAATACATTAGGTGTAGAAAAGTTTAGACGCGAGTTTCCCGCTACAGTCGATGAAGCCTTCTTTGCATCCTCTAACAACTTCTTTCCGATGGACATCTTAGATCGTTTAGAGCGAAGTGACAATGGCCGCTCATCGGAAAGACAATACACGGATGCAATAGAAGGCGATAAGTTCGCTATGGGCGTTGATGTCGCGAGTGGTGGGGGTGGTGATTACTCAGTTATTACTATTGTAAGCTGCACCACAATGCAACCAGTTTATTGCTATAGAAGCAATGAGATTTTACCACATAAGTTAGCTGAACTGATTTTTGATTTGTATCATGAATACGGTAATCCGCTAACATTGGTAGAGCAAAATGGGCCAGGTGAAACTGTCCTATACAGATTAAAAGAATGGAAGCTAAAAAACCTTTATAAAGACAAACGCGGAAGGGATTGGAGAACGAGGAAGGAAAATAAAATCGCTATCTATGACCACTTACGCGATTTAATCTGCGAACAGTGTATTACCTGTGTGGATAAAGATCTATGGCAAGAGCTTCGAAACATTCAAATAACAAAAGGCGCACCAGCAGCTATAGGGGCTCACGACGACATGGTCATGAGTATAGCATTAGCTTTATGGGCGGCAAAACTCGTTGGGGTTCCAAGCTTCCTGTCAGTTCGGAGGAGTATGATTGATGAATACAGAAAAAAAAGAAAATCACAAAGAATACTTAAAGCTAACGGCATACACCAACACATTAGAGGATGGTAAATAAATGAGTTATTCTTTATCAGTTGAGGTAGTTAAACAGATCTGTCATGAACATGATAAGTATTGGGAAGAGCAGAAGCAAGAGCTATGGCGATACAAATCAGTTTATGAGACACAGTTTTGGAATAAAGAAAGTCAGCTTAACTCTCAGCTTTATGTTCAAACATCAGATGGTTATGGCTTTATTGAAAGCTACATTGCTTCATTATTTTCTAGAAACCCAGGTGTGATTGTTAAATCTGGTTTAAAAGGAAGAGGTAATGCACAGATAGCTCAGCATTTGGCTAATGATTTTTTAATCTTTCAAAGAAAAGAGCTTGAAGCTGCAGCACGATTAGCTTTAATCTATCCTAACTCTTTTGTTAAGCTTCTTCCTACAGGTCAAGAAGACATTTACAGAAAAATAGATTTAACTGCAATACCACCTTGGGAAGTGATTACAGATAGAAATGCACGCAGGTGGGATGAGCAAAGATTTGTGGGTCATAAATACTACATGACTGTTATCGATGCTAATAGGATTTATGGAAAGAAAAGATGGAACTCAGTATTTAAAAAGGATTTCTTCGATCGCTATCAAAGAGAATACGAAAAGGAAGATGGCGACATAGGTGATTATGATTTTGATTATTACAAATACATTGAAATGGTTGAGATCTATGACATTGCTACTGGTATGGTTTATCATTGGACACCAAACTGGAGCGATGGTGAGAAGTTTTTAGATAAGTATGAGATCCCATTCATGGATCCAAAGGGAGATCCTGTTCTTCCGATTATACCATTTTACTTTAATAGGTTGCCTGATGAGCCTCTTCGCGGTTATTCAGCGATGAAGCGCATCTATGATCAACTCTATGAAACTAACATCATTAGAACTTTCCAAGCTAATGCTGTCCGTAAATGTTCTCGTCAATACTTGGTTAAAAAAGGAGCTATGGACGAAGAACAAATGGCACAAGTTACTAGTGGTATTGATGGGCTGTTTATTGAGATTGATGAGGAAACAATGGATGGTATTGTCCGTCCCCTTCCTCAAAATCCAACACCTCCAGAACTTCAATACTATTATCAACAAGTGCAGGTCGATAAAGACAAAGGCTCCATCTTGGCTCCCTTTACAAGGGGTGAAAGCACAAGAGCATCGGCTACGGAGATAACAGCACTTGCCGCTTATACTTCATCTGAGGTAGGTAGGTTAGCGAGAGAAAGGGATAATACAATAGAAGATCTAGCTAGAGCTTATCTCTACATGCTAGCTCTTTACATTGAAGAAGACGATACCAGAGAACTATTAAGCATTGCGGGCGAGCCAACGGTTGTTACACCGATGGATTTAGACGAGATGTTTATTGTTTTCGCACAAGATCAAGCACAAACTCCACTTTCCGAAAGCGTGAAGAAAAGAGAGTTCTTGCAATCAATCCCGTTATTACAACAACTAGGTGTCCCTACAATGACTATTTTGGAAGAAATGGTAAGAGCTTTAAATCTACCAGAAGATTTCGTTATGGCCGCAGAGGAAAACAACGCCCGTATTTCGGCAGCACAAGCAGCACTGGCTGGAGAAGCCATTCAAGCAGATGCAGTAGAAATGTCTCAAAATCCTCAAGCAGCTGGAGGCCCACAAGGCCCAGCAAACTTACAAGGTATTCTACCGGGCGCACTGCCCTTTAGCTAATAGGAGAACATACAATGCCGTTTTACAACTTTAAATGCAAATCTTGCGACACACTTCATGAGGAGATACTGTCTATCGAACAGATGGAAACCTTTGAGGAAACACATCAATGTGGCTGTGGAGGAGATCTGCAAAAACAGATTTCAGTTCCTTACATTTCAATGAAAGGACGAACTAAAGGAACACCAGTCAATGGTTACTACTCACAATCTTTTGGAAAACATTTTTATAACAAATACGCAGAGCAAGAGTATGCTGAGCGTAATGGTTATGTCAAGCCCACATGGGATCAGCTTGACGAATGTATGGAAAAAGGACGCGCAATAAGAGCTCAAGAAGACGATAGAGCACAAACCTGGACAACAGAACTTAAAAAAGCCGGTGGAGATAAGATCAAAGCCGCAGAACAAACATTCACAGTTAAAAACATGAAAAAATGGGGAGACATGAAAGATGGCGATTAACGAAAACGCAGCTTTAGAACAAGAACTGCTTGATGAAGCAATGGCATTAGATGCTGTTGAAGCACAAGCTCTAACAGATTTCGCACCAGCAGGAGTTTATTCACAAAACAGTTTAAATCGTTTAGTGAGAGCTTTGAATAAGGCAATGCCTTTATTTGGTGCAGATCCTATTATTGAGTTGGAAGAGGACATAGAAGGCCCTTTCCCTCCTCAGTTACTACAACCTTTAATGATGATTAAATCTGCTATCGGTGATGCAGCTTTAGAAAACGACCTGATGATTGACCTTGAAAATCTTGTAGATGATAGAGGGGTTATGATGGTAACAGGTGTTATTGAAAGCGCAGCTGAAAATGCAGTATTCAGATCATTCCTTAAAAATCCACAAGCGATGGATCAGATGCCAGAAGTAGCAGTAGAAGTAACTAATGTTGAAATGGAAGAAGAACTACCTGGTGGAGAAGTCGTTGTTGAAGACGATGAAGACATTTTACTAGCCCGTGCATAGGAGGAAAATGACATGAGCGACGCAGAAGCGACCAACACGGTGGCCCCAACCACTGGTCAAGATGCGGTGAGCACTAATGAAAGTGAAAGCACAACATCAGAAAATACTGGACAAGATAATCTCAGAGGCGAAACTGCAACTGAGACAGCACAAAACATTATAGAAAGAAATCTTGGGAAGCGACACAAGAAAAAGGTTTTTGGTAGAGATAGAGCTCAAGAAGCACTCGACATAGCCACTTTAGCTGACATAACAGCGAAGGCTAATAAACCTTCTCTGGATGATCTGGATAACGCTGAACTCCCCGAAGGTGGTGTAAAAGGTATTAACTTCAACGAAGTTCTCAGTGCCTTACCAGAGGATGCTAAACAGCTGCTTGGAAACCTAAGGTCAGATTATACAAGAAAGACACAAGATCTAGCCAATCAGAGAAAAGAGTTAAGAGCTCAACAGGCTGCACTTCAGGAATCTGATTTCTATAGAACAATGCAAGAAAAGGCAAATGCTGAAAATGTTGAGCTTGACCCTTATGACACAAAAAGTTTTGAAGCCCGAATAGAGCAAGAAGTAGCGCGTCGTTTAAATGACATGTTAGAGCCTATGAGGCAACAACAAAACTTAGAAATGAAAAGAATAAAACTAACACAGTTCCGTAATGAACATCCGGATCTGGAAAACCTAAAAGGTGAAGTAGCTGCCACGCTGAAAGACAACACGAACTTATCATTGGAAGAAGCGTATTACATAGTTAAAGGAAGGCAGAAAAAAACAGAGCTTGAAACTCAACGCCAGCAGAAGAAAGAAGAAAGGCAAGAGCGAAGAGCTAACTCTTTAAAGGTCGGAAGGCCGGCCCAGTTCAGTGGAAATAAGCCACCGAAAGGGCTCAAAGGGTATGAGATTTACGAATGGTTTGAAAGAAATGGAAGAAAATAGGAAAAAAACTGTGCTATTTACGACAGGCCCCGTTCATCTCAAAACGGATAAGCTTTTTTGGATTCCAAATGGAATACCCTCAAGAGAACAAAACTTTAGAAAAAACAATACATGTTAAAACCGGAGGATAAAAAACATGGCTATTTCAAATGATGTATTATCATCGACGCTACGCATCCTCTTAGATGAAGAAGTTGATAACCTTTTTAAATCAACTCCTTTGCTTACAGAGATGAGACGCGGCGATGGATTAGAAACATACGACGGCGGTCAAAAACTTGATGTTCCAGTTATTTTAGAAGAGCACTCTCAGATTACACAGCTTACTAATGGGTATGAACCCGTAAATCTCGCTGTTAAAGATGCGTTGCGCACTGCTAGCTATAACTGGTGTGATTTTGTTGCACCCGTTGTCATTACTAGAAAAGAAGAACTTTCGAACAAAGGCCCTCGCGCTATCGTTTCGATTGCAGAAGCTCGATTAAAATCAGTTATGGGCTTACTTGCAAGAGAAGTTGATAAGCAGCTTGTTGCTAACAGCTCGACTATTCTTACAGAACTTAACTCACTTTGTGATACACAAGGTGCCGCGAACCGTGATGGTTTCTTACAGGCTTCTGAGTTCGGAACTCAGCTTGGAACTATTGGTGGTATCAACTCGGCTACCTTTGCTACTTGGCAAAATCAACATAAAGAAAGCGCTGCTTTTACAGTGTCCGACATGGTTGATTTGTATCTTAAGTGTCAGGCATACAGCCCAGGAAATGGACAGCCTAACTTGATTATTTCAGATGAAACAAGTTATGCAGCTTATAAGGCAGCTATTACAACTCAGGAACGCTTTATGCCTTCCGATGATTTGGATCTTGGTCGTCTTACATTGGCATTTCACGGTGCTCGTCTTTACTTCGATCCTGCTTCACCAGCTAATGTGAAAAATGTAAGTGCTGCAGATCGTGAGTTCCGTATGTATTTCCTTAACACTGAATACTTAAAACTTGCATTCGATAAAGATGCGCAGTTTGAGCTTTCTGACTTTGAACATGTTTCAGGTTATGCTTCTCGTTCTGCTAACATTATGACCCGTATGCAAATGTATGTATCACACTTGGCTTGTCAAGGCCTTTACACTAAAGATAGCTAATAGGGGGTTATTATGGCTACAAATACGATTATACAGTATCTTGAAACTACTGATGGTGAAGGCACTGCTTACGGTGTCGGCGTTTCGAATAGACGGCAAGTTGAAACTTACATTGCAGGCGCTGCTATAGCAGCAAATGACTTAGTTGCTTTTGACTTCTCAGCATCCAGTGATGGTGCTGCGGCTGTTACAGTTATCAAAGCAGATTCCGGCTCTACAGACAGCATTGCTGTTGTTGGGTTTGCTTTAAATGCTGCTGCAGCTGCAGGAGATAAAGTCGAAGTTACGATTGCTGGTATTCACATAAGTGCAAATGTTAATGGTTCAGTTGCTAAAGGTGATAGATTATCTATCTCAGCAACAGGCGGCCAAGCAGATACTTATGTAAATACTGACACTGTTCCGGTTATCGGGTATGCATTGGAAGATGATGCTGCCAACATCGCATCAGTGATGGTTATCAAGCAGTTCTAGTATTTCTTAACACTTACCAGCTGGCTACTTGCTGAATAAAGGTTTTCTAGACATTTCCTTTGAAAGTAGCACTTCCTTTTTACTTTTGGGAAGTTTCTCCTTGGCCCGCCTGGCAACGGGCGGGTCATTTTTTTAATAAGAGGAATACAAATGAACTTGCTACAAATGAGAAACATGGTCGCTTCTATTTTAGATTACGATCCTAATGTGCAAACATACAAGGATGAAGTATCTAGAATGGTTAATGAGAGCTACATAAACTGGTTTGTCTCACGACCTTATACATTCAGTCAAAAAACAGTCGATGTTTATACATTAAGTGACGCATCCGATACAGGCACTCGTATAACACCACCAGCTGCAACTGGTATAGCAACTGAACCATCAGGTGTTATAACAAATCTAACAGCTGCGACTACTACGACTAGTGGTATTCCTGAAGTTAAAAATGGAGAGCTTACACATGAAGGCTCAGTTTTAAAAATCGCTAGCTCAACTAACTCCACCCACAACACGGGTGAATACATAATAGATAAGATTGATAGAGCTGGAGCCCGAGTTTATGTAAGCAGAATGTCTAGCACACCTAGGGTTTCATGGCTTCCAGTTGGTGGATCTGCTGAAACAGTAACAGTTAATGTTGAACAAAGGTTCTTAACTCTTCCTGATGATGTTAATCAGATCCTTTCTTGTGGTATTCGTAATGAAGTTAAAAACGGCACTGCTGTTATGGGCAACATTCAACCACTAGCAAGAAGAGTTGAAGAAGAATGGGATTTAAGGAATAATCTCACAGGATCTCCAGATAGCTACATCGTTTATGATAGCTTACCTGACCATACAATGGATGCATTTGATTATGTTCCACGCGCAGGTGTAGATTTTAAAGTAGATGTATCTGCACAAGCCGGCCCGGCTGTTGGTTGGCCTCAAGGGAAGTATGAGTTTAGAATGGCTTATACTTGGCGAGGTGTTGAATCGCAATGGTCAGATCCTTTTGAAGTAGAGATTTCAGCTTCAAATAAAACATTTACATTTACATGTTTAGATACAACCGCTTTAGGTGTTTATGGATTACGCAAAAAGTTTTACATAAGAGCTAAATCAGGTTTTACAGCAATGGGAACAGCTAATGCAATGGCTGAAACTTTCTTTAGAGACATGAGCACTTATAGAATAGATAACTTATCAGCTGCTGCGTGGGGTGTTACAGGAATGAATACCTTTATCATTGAAGATAGTGCAACCACATACGCTTGGAATAATAATAATACACCGATTAATAACATAGAAGACATTAAACAACTGGCCAGATCCAAGCCGAACATGGGTTATAGAAAAAGAATAAGGCTATACCCTCGTCCTGCATCTACAGTGCCAATACAAGTTCGCTACTGTTTCTTTCCTAAGAAGTTAGAAGATGATTATGACTTGCCTAACTGTCCTTCAGATACACATAGATACATTGTTTATGCTACATGTTCAGAGCTATTTATGAAACATAATAATCCTGACATGGCTTTATACTATGAAAAGAAGGCAGAAAAAGAGCTATTAAGAATCGACAATAAATACTTCACTCAAAGATCCGCAACATGGATAAAGGATGGATTTCAGGTTGGGCCTAGATTACCAAGCCCATACAGAACATTGACGCATTCATAGGATTTAAATAATGAAAACAGCTGGAAAAATGCAAGTAGCCCCACAGCTCGGATTAGATCTCCGAATACCAGCAGCAAATGGGTCAGCAAATGAAATGGAAAACTGGTGTTATGACGCCAAAACAAAATCATGGAATAATCAGGTAGGTTATGAAACCTTCTGTTCAGAGAGGGGTTATCCCCTTTCTTATTATCCCAATCAGCCAGTTGATAGTATTTACTGCTGGAGACGACATAACTCAGCACAACAATGGATCTTGTTCGAGGCAGGTGGTTCGCTTTATTATTTGAACCCATCACCTGGTGCTATTACAGTTAGTAATACATTAGACGCATCAAGGACAATACCCGCTTCAAATGAGCCAGGATCCTGGTATCAACCATTTGGAAAGTATTTAGTAATCTCAAATGGTAATGATGGGCCATTAAAATGGCGCGCACAGAAAAATAGGATTTATCCAGTTGGTTGGCTTAATAGGCCATCTCCTCCAATAGGAACACCACCAACAAATAAGCCTGGTGATGGATCGCCTTACAACTTTATTGAAGGGACAGATCGTTACGAGCAAGGACAAAGTGAGTTAGGTGGTGATACTAGATTTAAAGATGATGCATTCATTGGCTTAGGATCTTCAACAGCCAATGCTGAGAACTCTTATTCTTGGAGGGTTTCTTTTGTAAATGAGAATGGATCTGAATCGCCAATCTCAGAACCTTCAGGCCTCGTAAGATGGACAACTGAAACAATAACAAAAGGCACCAACACTTATGAGAACACCCCATGTGTAAAGGTAACTCTTCCAGTTGGCCCTACAGGGACGGTAGCTAGAAGATTGTATAGGACGAAAAACAATGTAGGAACTGATTTCTTCTTCAGTATGCAAATACCTAATAATGTTGATACATTCGTTATGGATTTCAAAGCAGATAGCCAGTTAGGAGCAACAGCACCTAGTGAAAACGATAGTGTTGCTTTTCCTGCCAGTGGAGCACGCTTTTCAGCCACTTATAAAAACTGTCTATTTCTAGATGGAGGCGCTTTAATGCCAAATAGGCTTTATCATTCAAAGCCTCTTCAATGCGATACCTATGGAGCTTTTGATTATTTCGAAACAGGAACTTCATTAGGCGGAGACATAACTGCTTTATTCACTTATTATAACTCTTTGTTTGTATTTAGAGAAGATGCTATAGATCTAGTTAGAGGTGATCCTTTAAATGGATTTGAGTTAGTTCCTTTTGTTTCAGGTATTGGAACGAGAAGCCCGCACACGATACAAGCCATACCTAATCTTGGATTGATGTTCCTATCCACGGATGGGGTGTATCTTTTAACTGGTGGATTAGATGGAGGCTCATCATTATCTATCAATAAAATCTCTGCAGAAATAGATGGCTTAATAGAAAGAATGAGTAAAGATAAACTTTCAAAGTTTGTTAGCATCTATTCACATCAATGGAGAGAGGCACACTTTTACATCTCAACTGATGGGAATCCTAAGCTAAATACAGGTATTATTTTCCATCAGGATTCAGGTGCTTGGACAACACGCGATAACTTAAGTTATAAGGTAGGCTGCTTAACAACAGACAAGGATGGAAACATAATCTATGGTGCAAATCAGGCTTATGATTTATCCAATAACGATCCTGTTACAGGGATCCAAGTTATTTCAAGAGCTAGGCCAATGGGTTATGTCTCAGTTGGAAGTGGTGAAGACATTCAATACAACCAAGGTGCTGCATTTAGTGCAACATTTAAATCTCAGTGGATGGACATGGGCTCACCTTTTCAGAAGAAGCAGCCTAAGTATTTGTATCTATACATACAAACAACTGGGGATGCACCATTGGCTTTAAGCTTTCACAAAGATAGAAACTGGGCTAGATTTGTAACTGCTGATGCAAAACAAATGCAGATTGGTGATGCTGAAAATCAACCAACTTATCGCGAAACAGCTACTCCAAATACTGATGATGGTGTTGCTGCTATTTGGGGTCAAACATTTTGGCAAGATCCAACAATAACTTGTATAAGATACCCAATAGTTTTAGGATCTTGTAGTGAGTTTGCTTTTTCATTTGATACAGGGGCGACCCCAGTGGTATTTTTCGGTTATGCAGTGGAATACCAAGCTTCGACAATAGAAACATTAAGGGGGAAATCCTAATGCCGTTTAGATGGAGACAAAAATCTATAGCTGACGATGACATAACATCATCAAGAGAGTTTGACATAGCTTACTCAAACTATGCTGATGTTATTAATGGAGGTATGGATAGAGATAATCTTCCTAAAGATTGTATTAACTCAGGTGGTTTATCAAACACAGCAAGAAACGAGTTTAAACAGTTTTCTGTTGGAAGATTTAAACATGAATCGAATGTAAATGCACATGCACTTTTCACAACCATTCTTGATGGAAACTTTACAGGTGGGGGTGGTGGAGCACAACCTAATCCTCAAGGTAACTCTGTCTATGGGCTTCATTATGGCGATAATCCATTAATGGAAGGTGGATCTTGGTTTAAAGTAAAAGGAACTGAGGTTCAATGTGAAGAAGGAATGTTAGAAACAAACTGGAAAGTTAATGTGTTTATTCCAAAATACAGAGCTTATGTTACGAGAGGGACATCTGATCAATGTTCAATGAAATGGGTTGAATGGAGAATAGATGTTGATGGTGTAGAAGTATGCCGATCTTCTGCTATGTTTCAACCTTGGCATACAGTAATGTTAAATGCAAACACACAAATAGGCAAAGGCGTTCATACAGTCGATGTTTATTGTCTTGTTCCAGGTAGAATAAACGATACAGATAATCAAGCTATAATGACCTTCTTTGGTGGTCAGCTTGCTTGCTGGAATAGGAGAAGATAAATGGGAACAGTAAATCTTGCAAACTTTTACCCAAAAAATGAGGTTACTGATGCAACTGAAGTTAATAATAACAGTAATGCATTAAATGGTTCAACAAGCGGTATCAATGCAGAAAATGTAAGAAGTGAAGGGATTGATCATAAAAACATGAATGATAATCCTATTCTAATCTATGGACATCAGCAAGTGAATGCTGCTGCTAATCCTGCATTTGGTGTTGCACCTACAACTCATACTGGTTGGCGTTATCCTGCTGTTGGCGATCCTGCAGTTCCAGGTGGTGTCAGATCGGCTGCTAGAGAATACCCAGTTAATCATGATGCTACTTACGCAATAAATACCAATGTCAATCAAGGCACTAAGCTACAAGTTAATAGCACCAACGGTATCGCCTTAGAAAATGACATGCTTTTAAAGATAAACTTCTCAGCTATTATTTGGGACATTACTGCTGGAACAACTGGTGGTGCAATGTGGTCAAATAATCTAGCTTGTAATCTTATTGGAACAGCAAATGGAGGAACAGGAATAGGTGAATGGTGCTGGTTCTTTTATCCTAAGTTTAATACTACAAGTAGTGCTTTAAATGATGCTGATTTTAAAGATTGGAAAGCAGCAGGTTTTAGAACATTTGGATTACCAACAGATCCATTTAATGCAGTTGAAGGTGTTACTGGCACAAGTTATGCATTTACTACTAGAGATTTTTCACATGTTGCAGTTGCACCAATGCATACAATGGCAGCTGGATCAGGTGGAACTGATGGAGCTATAGCAAAGTGTGCTTATTATTCTCCATTAACTAACCCAGTCATTTCTTCATCAGGCCCTTACACAGTTAAAGGTGAGGTTTGGGTTCCAGTTGATACTGGCGGATTGGCAGGGACAGCAACTGGTAAAACACTTTATGGTATTCAGCTTTTCTGTGGTGGGCCTTGGAGAATGAATAGTATTAACATGGCGTTAGAAGGTGATACCGAAGCTAATGATGGAATAGAACACGGTGTTACAATAACTAGAGCACAAATCTCATTACAAATCTATGGTATGCAAGGAGGGTCAGTATAATGGCTTATACAGCACCACATTCATTCGTAGCAGGAGCCATCATTGATGGGTCAAACATACAAGCAAACATTGATGAGCTAAGAGATTATGTTAATGGTGGTATGGCTACTGCTGACATTCAAAATGCTAGCTGGATAGAAACCAAACACCTTATGCGCGGTGAGTTCATTGGTATTGCCAACTCTTATGAGATGAGATCTGGCTTATCAATGGGAAACACCGGTGTTAATGAAAGCTCAGGTGTTGGAGGAAGGCTTATTGGTCAAGAAGAAGGCGGTAATCCTGCAATCCCAGGATCTGGCTTTAGTTATTTTCTTGACGACAGCTCTGATGTTTGGATAACAGTAACAGCTTTCCCTCGTATGTATGATGGTGATGCAGCTGCTACTATTACTACAAACAGCACAGGTATTTACATGGTTGATGCTAACTCTACAACAACCTATCCATACACTTATCACACCTATCTTTCAGAAGCAAAGTTTGGTGTTAATCCTAGAACTGGTGCTAATAATGAACAACTACCAGGCTGGGAAAGAAGGAAAGGATTTAGATTTACATTTGCTTTATTTAATCAAGCAGTTGGAGAACACGCTTTCTACATGAGCGCATCTGCAGGTGTTAGAACATTACCCTGGAAGTTCTTTAAAGTGCAGGTTCAAGCATTTAAAAGATCATAGGAAATAAAACATGCTATTATTAGGAGGAAAAAGATGGAACCATTAACAGTTGGATTAATCTTAGCGGGAACCGCTGCCTTAGCAAAACGAGCCGGAGCTGCAACATCTGGTTACATCGCAAACGCACCAAGCGAATCTGCTCAGGACAGAATAAAAGAACTAGAAAAACTTCAAGAAGCAGATGCATTAGGTTTGACTGGCGCAGAAAGAGAGGCTTTTATGGCCGCTGTTATGCATCCTCAACAAGCACTTGCTCGAGAAGGATTTGAAAGAACACAAGCTTTACAATCTATGGCTAACCAAAGTGGAGACATTTTGCGTAGAACTGCAGCAATGGAAGAGCAAGAAGCTAGAGCGGCTGGTGAGGCTGCTAGACAAATAGCTGTTGCTGATGTTCAAAAGGCTGCTCAACAAGAACAAGAGCTATTACAGTTAGAAATGGGTGTTGAAGCGCAAGAACAAGCACAGAAGGCTGCCTTATACGGTGGTATTATTGGTGGTGTTGGCGACATTGCTTCTGCAGGTTCTCAATACTATGCTATGACAGAACTAACTAATCGTGGAGGGCCAATGATACCAGGAGCCAATAGCTACATGCAAGCTGCTCCTTACATGAGTATGTATGGTTATGGGCCGACAGGTTATAATCCTTACTCTAATCCTTATGGAGCACCTTATGGTTATGGCCCAATGGCACCTCCCTCTGTTAATACAAATCCTACTGGGGAGAAATAAGTAATGGCTGAACCCAAACAAACGAATGGCGATTACTATCGCAACATCTACATTGATACACACTATCAGCGTTATTCAATGGCACTTCAGATGGCACAAGCAGAAACGCTTCGTGCTTATGAACTTAGTGTCATGTTATCTAGACAGTTATCAAAACTTCAACAACAAAAAGCAAGGATCCAATCCTCGACTTCTATGTCAGAGTTTGAAGCTAACCTTAAAATAGCTGGATTAGAAAACTCAATGGATAATAACGCTTTGCAGCGTAAAATCACTGTTGTTAATAATGTTGAGAAACAATACAACATAGATTCAACACTACCTTCAACTAACCAAGCAGCTAATGAGTTTGGTAATGCTTTGGTTGGTGTAACAGATGTTGAAGCTGCAGCTAAAAGATACTCAAATCAAGTTAGTGGTTATTCAAAAGGAACCAATGGTGCTAAAGCAACTGCTGCTTCTATTTACTCATCATTTCAAGCAGCAGCTTATCAAAAAGGTGGAACTGCTAAAACAAAGTTTGATGCTAATAGAAGTAAAATCCAAGCTGCAATCGCACAATCTACTGGTGTTACTGAATCAGACATGAGAACTTGGCAAGCACAAAAAGATCAACAGATTACAGACGAGATCAAAGCTTATGGTGGGGAGGCTCTAGAGCCAGCACAACTTAAAGAGCTTAGAACACAAGCTAAGGATCCTGGTAAAAGATTAAGGTCATCTAAACAATCTGTTCTTACACCTATTAGCACAGAAGAAGAAAAGCTTCGTAAGCAGCAGCAAGAATACATCGAAATGGCAAGTAGATCTCCAGAAGAAACGATGTTAAGAGCTCAAACAATCTATAGAGAAACAATGAGCCCAATGTCTCAACAGCAAATGGCTAAGCGAAGACAAGCAGACATTTTAAGGTCATTACCTCAAGAACAAAAGCTATTAGCACAAGGTTATGAAAGAGTAACACTTGACCAAGCAAAACAAATAATGAATAAATCTTATAAGACGCTTGATAGTGAAGAGAAGGCAGCATTAGAGATTTATCGCGCTGCTTTAAAAGACAGGGTTGCAAAGAAACCAGTATCATTTAAAATACATGAGAAGATCCATGAAATGTATCCTGAAGATTCAAATAAACAAGAACTGGTTGCTGGTTACATCTTAAGATTAACTGAAGCAGAAGGTGCTAGTAAAGGTAATCCAGTAGGAAAAGATGCAGCACCTTGGGCAGCAAGATACGATGCTCAGATTATGGGCTTTGAACCTGGCTTAACTAAAGAAGAAAAGAAACAACTTAAAGAACTTAAAAAGATACAATCAGATGTTGGTTGGCGTTGGGCTCCCCCATCACCAGACGAAGCAGCAGCTGCAGGTATTCCACTAACTCAAAAGCAACAGCAAAACTGGGATAAATGGCTTGCTAAGTATCAGAAGAAACATCCCGATGAGATGCCTGATTTATCAGGTGAGGCACAGCTAGTAAGCATTGATGATAAAGAAATGTTAGAGTTCTTAGAATGGAAGGAAGCTTTAAAAGGAAATAAAGCTACATCTCAGCCACCTAAGATTCCAAGGCTTTATCAAAGCGAAATGGTTGAAGAAATCTTTCCAGCAGAGCAGTTCCCTGGTCAAACGATTGATGCTGGTGGTGCTTCATCACTATTTATGGAACGAGGTATTGAACAACCAGATCCACAAACTGAAGAAGAATGGGATGAGTTTCTTCAATACATACCTGATCCACCTGCACCAAAAGATGCGAAGGAAGAAAAGAAAGATGGCGATCCGGAAGATCCTCCACCACCTGTTGAAAACATTACACCTAAAGATTTCACACCATACACAATCGATGGCCCTGGTTGGGCA
>Ga0098066_1000233_pt1 | contig 18948 bp, 16 predicted proteins | sample 25BtaG_FD_76332 | JGI IMG/M metagenome (GOLD analysis project Ga0098066, IMG submission 76332) | Marine viral communities from Cariaco Basin, Caribbean Sea - 25B_WHOI_OMZ_CsCl | ecosystem: Environmental > Aquatic > Marine > Oceanic | place: Caribbean Sea: Cariaco Basin | collected 2014-11-08
ACGTTACATGGGTGAACCATATCATGGTATATCTTATACTTTCTTAAATGGTATGTGTAAAAGTGAATCATACACAGATGAGAAAGGACAAACTTTTAATTCAATATTATGGTATGAAAATAAAGAAGACCCTTATGAATTTGAATTAAATTATGCTAATTATGAGAGTGGGAGCTACGTATATACGGAGTGTTTTTCCTTAGAAGAAAGCATAGACTCTGGAAGCTTTTCTTATAGGAAGTATGACGAGAGAGATAGTAATAAAAGACTGAAGCATATTTTCGTAAGTAATAACTTTAGAATCGATAGAGTGACAGGGTTTGGTGCTGCTGGTAATGAAATTCAAGAAAAAGACTATCTTAAATGTCCTTTTTCTCTACCTAAATATTTTGAATTGCTAGAGAACTACAAGATATTGAAAATGAATAGCAATTGGTTCAGAATTTGGCTTAGCGATGATATTAATGAGTCATTAGTTAGAGAATGGATATTGAATGAATCTCTTGCTGAGACAGAGTCTATTTTGGTATTAGATATTGAACATCTTGATACCTTAATTTTTTTCAATGATAAAATTAACCTCCCATACTTGAAGAGATTAGAATTGAAAAATAGCCAGCTTGCTGGAAAAGATACTTTTGATCAAAAAGAAATGGATAAAGTTGACGCATTAAAAGCAACTCATCCACATTTTGAGGTAGTAACAAATTGATTTGCCTAATTCTAGATGTGTATTATCAAGAAACCGATGCTATTACAGCAACTGTTGCAGGTATCCGCTTCGAAGGCATTGAACAATCCCGTGTTCTAAGCGAGCATATTGTAGAAGTTAATGACGTTGCGCCTTATGAGCCAGGTCAGTTCTATAAACGAGAAATGCCTTGCTTACTGGCCTTGATCAACCAAATCAAAGAGTCTTTTGATGTCATTATCATAGACGGCTATGTATTTCTGGATAGTGTTGGCAAAGCAGGATTAGGCAAATATCTGTATGATAACCTAGCCAATAAAAAGCCAATCATCGGTATCGCTAAAAATCATTTCTATGACATTACAGAAGACTATGCCGTTTGGCGAGGGATAAGTAAGCGCCCTCTATATGTCACCAGTATTGGTATAAACATTACAATGGCGAAAGAGATGGTCAGTGAAATGGAAGGTGAACATCGAATACCTAAAATGGTCTCTGATGTAGATAAACTTGGGCGTCATTTAAAAATAAGCTAAAAAACGTCAGAAATAGAGCAAGATATAATTATTCAAGCCAACATACTATCTTGTTTTATCAGGCTGATTTATTCGAAGCTAATAGTACTAGTAACGACATTACTGCATAAGACGTAGTGGCACAATAAAATAGTGGTGCGCTCGGCGGGAATCGAACCCACGACCCTCGGCTTCGGAGACCGATACTCTATCCAACTGAGCTACGAGCGCATATGATAACGATATGTCTGACTGTCACGCTTAGATGCGTATGATAATTAGCATAAAGTGTCTAGAAATAAAGACCGCTTAGTCTAACAAATAAAAAGCATAAAGCCAATAAATGACAGTCGCGATTGAGGTTTTTTAAGAAAAAACAGCCAAGTCATTAAACAAGCATGGCAATTTACCTGCCTTTTCCCTTATAATGTTGGGGAGAATTCATATTTATAATCACCGATTGCAAGTGCGCTGGCACGCGGGATGGCTGTCTGCTATTGAAGACTTAGAGGTCGTCAAAGAAGGACAGACAGAATGTCCGAGCCGTGCTAGTCCTTGTATACGTAATAAGAGAACGTGACGAATGAGAAAAGTAGTTATGTTATCGGCAGCTGCCATTCTAGGAATCGCTAGTATCGCGGTGAGCCAAGCTGAAGATGTTGTAGACACTCCTGTAACTGCCTCAGACGTAGCAGAAGGCCAAGAGGTCGTAGAAGCTGCTCCTGAAACGCTAGGTGACGATACCCAAGCTGCTGCAGATACGACAGATGGTGCTGCGTCCACTGACGAAGCCGCTCCAGCAGAAGGCGAAGAAACTGCCGCTGCAGCGCCTGCCGCTGACGAAGAGCCAATTCCACAAGATACGCCGCAAGTACAGAAGCTAATTGCTTTGTATCCTAATCTGATTGCGCGTATCCAGCCTGTTGCCAATATCTGTTTTGAAGATGGTGAAGCTTGTGATGTAACGGCACGCTCATCTGGCCCAGCTGCTGGCGACGGTCCTCGTGACGGTAAAGCGGTATATAACGCCGTATGTCATACTTGTCATACAGCAGGCTTGCTAGGCTCTCCTATCTTTGGTGATGCTGGCGCTTGGGGTCCACGTATTGCAAAAGGTAAAGATACGCTATATACCCATGCTATCAATGGTTTCAATGCGATGCCTGCCAAAGGTGGCGCGGATATTCCTGATGAAGAAGTTCAAAATGCCGTAGATTATATGGTCGCAGAAGCAAGCTAATCTTTGTTGATTACCTTCCAAGCTTTTACGATAGTTATCTATAAAGCGCCTATTTCAGTGATGAGATAGGCGCTTTTTCATGATGAGTATTATTAATATGGTACTTCGAATATAAGGCAGTTGAAATTCGTCATGAGTAGCCTCATTTTATGAGATTAGTTCGTTTATTACCGTACATTGTCACCTTTAGAGAGTAGAGTGTGTTGAACATTCTTATACGGCTTTTGCCTATATGATAATGATAGTCGAATGTTCAACACGGCCTATTATTCTAAAATCGCATTTTATACAAATTGATAACAAATAAAGAGGTCTTCATGTCTGATGCACCAGCACTCTCCATAAAAAACCTATCTAAAACCTACGACAATGGGTTTTCGGCATTAAAAGGGGTTGATTTAACAGTACCACAAGGTGGTTTCTTTGCGTTACTTGGGCCAAACGGCGCAGGCAAATCTACCATGATTGGTATTATTAGCTCATTGTTTAAGCCAACCACCGGTAGCGTTCATATTTTCGGCACAGACCTATTAGAGAACCCTTCGATTGCTAAGCAATACCTTGGCGTTGTACCGCAAGAATTTAACTTTAATATGTTCGAAAAGGTCGAAGATATCCTGATTACGCAAGCGGGTTATTTTGGTATTCCGGCGAAAGAAGCCAAACCCCGCGCAAAAAGACTATTAACAGCGCTAGGATTATGGGATAAACGCGACAGTAAATCACGTGAGCTATCTGGTGGTATGAAACGCCGTTTGATGATTGCCCGTGCATTAATTCATAAGCCAAAGCTATTGATTCTGGATGAGCCAACGGCGGGTGTCGATATCGAGCTTCGCCGCTCTATGTGGGAATTCATGCAGCAGATTAATATCGAAGAAAACACCACTATTATTCTGACGACTCATTATCTCGAAGAGGCAGAGCAATTGTGTAAACGCATTGCTATCTTGGATCACGGCGAGATTCGAATCAATACGGAAATGAAAGAACTACTGGCGCAGTTGTCGGTAGAGACGTTTGTATTTGATTTAGATACGCCGCTCACTGAGCAGTTGGCTCTGACAGGAGTTACAGGAGTCTCGCAACCAGATGAGCAAACGCTAGAAGTTACCTTGACAGAAGGTGAGTCACTAAACGGTGTCTTTGATCAGTTGTCTGAGAAAGGTATCAGTGTGGCGAGCATGCGCAATAAAGCCAACCGACTAGAAGAGTTATTTATGCGCTTGGTAGACAAAAACATTCAAAGTGTAGATAGCATGAAGGAGGCGGGGTTATGAGTCAGGAACTAATCGATCATAATAAAACAATGTCATTGAGTAAAAAGTGGATTGCGTTTCGTACTATTTGGTTCAAAGAAGTGCGCCGTATTTTACGTATCTGGCCGCAGACATTACTACCACCAGTTATCACGATGAGCTTGTATTTTGTCATCTTTGGTAAAATGATTGGCTCGCGTGTGGGTGAGATGGGCGGCGTGCCATATATGCAGTTTATCGTGCCTGGTTTGATCATGATGTCGATCATTACCAACAGTTACTCTAACGTCGTCTCAAGCTTTTTTAGTGCCAAGTTCACGTCTAGTATCGAAGAGCTTTTGGTCTCGCCAGTATCCAAGCATGCTATTTTGATGGGTTATATCAGTGGTGGTATCTTCCGTGGACTGGCTATCGGTGTGATTGTCTCGATAGTGGCGCTTTTCTTTACCGATCTTGGTATCGAGCATTTATTTGTGACTGTATTTACGGTACTTGGCACGTCTATCTTGTTTTCGTTAGGCGGTTTTATCAATGCGGTATTTGCACGCTCGTTTGATGATATCTCTATTATCCCAAGCTTTGTACTGACGCCATTGACCTATCTTGGCGGTGTGTTTTATTCGATGGAGAATTTATCGCCATTTTGGCAAAATATCTCGCTACTGAACCCTATCGTCTATATGGTCAACTCATTCCGTTACGGTATTCTTGGCTACTCTGATGTCAATGTTTGGTATTCGATGGCGGCTATTTTTGTGTTCTGTGCGATATTCTATACCATCGCTTATCGCTTGCTAAGTAACGGTTCGCGCGTGCGTCTATAGTGCGTATTATTCGCTAAGTATATTATTTTGAGCAAATTTAAAACGGTTTAATATTAGGAAGACAGATGAGTATTCACGGTATCTTGGGTGAGCAAACCACCGACTATCCAACTGAGTATAGCCCAGAGACGCTATATCCGATTGCGCGTAGCATGGGACGTGATGCAATTGGTTGGCAAGACGACAAGTTAACCGTCGGTGTCGATTGGTGGCAGGCTTTTGAGATATCTTGGTTAAATCCGCAAGGCATCTCGCAAGTGGCTATCGCGCGCTTTAGCATTCCTGCTAGCTCACCGTTTATCGTAGAATCAAAATCGCTTAAGTTATATTTGAATAGTATTAACTTTACCGAATTCGCCAGTTGGAACGACGTACAAGCGTTGATTGCGAAAGACTTGTCAGCTTGTTTGCAAGCAGATGTACAGGTAGCGTTATTCGGTTTAAATGATGATATAAATGGTAACGAAACAGCGTTATTGATTGCTCAGCCTGAGGGTGTTTGTATCGATGAGGCATTAGCAGGCAATACGGACAAAGTTGCGTTAACTGAACATCCTGATGCGTCATTGCTAAGTGCTAGCGAAGAAATAGAGGCGAGTAGTGAAAGCATGGCAAGTGATGGTACGCAGCCGTATACCTTTTATTCCAATCTACTGCGTAGTAATTGCCCAGTGACCAATCAACCAGATTGGGGCACATTGGCCGTTTCGATAACGACTGATAAGCCTTTTAATAATGCAAATATGCTGCGTTATATATTGAGCTTCCGTCAGCACAATGGTTTTCATGAGCAGTGTGTTGAGCAGATATTTGCTGATTTAAGTCAATACTATCAGCCAAGTGAGCTAATGGTACGGGCATGGTATACGCGCCGCGGTGGTATCGATATCAATCCATGCCGTGTTAGTGATATCAGTCTATTGCCTAAGCCAAGCCGCCTAATCCGCCAGTAAGTTCTCGCTCAAAATACAATGTTCATAAGAATACAATGTTAAATAGTTTTTAAGCCAACAAAAAAGCGCCTATCTCACATGATGAGATAGGCGCTTTCTGTTATATAGTCTTTAATTACAAGACTATTTACCGCTTACTTTTGCCATGACTTCTTCACGGCTCAGCATTTGCTTTTCAGCTTCACGGCGATTGACGTACTCGTATTTGTCTTCAGCTAAGTTACGATCAGACACGACGATACGATGCGGAATACCAATCAACTCAAGATCAGCAAACTTAACGCCTGGGCGCTCGTTACGATCGTCTAGTAGTACGTTGATGCCTTGAGATTTTAACTCTTCATACAGGGCGGTTGCCGTCTGCATGACTGTCTCTTCTTTAGACTTCATTGGGATGATAGCAACTTCAAAAGGAGCGATTGAATCATCAACCGTTGGTGTTTTTGGCCACATGATACCGTTTTCATCATTGTTCTGCTCGATAGCAGCGGCAATGATACGGCTAACACCAATACCATAACAGCCCATCATCAAGGTGACAGGTTTGCCATCTTCACCAGAAACCGTACAGTTCATCGCTTGTGAGTATTTATCACCCAACTGGAAGATATGACCGACTTCGATACCACGTTTGATTTTTAGGCTGCCTTTACCATCAGGAGACGGGTCGCCTTCTTGTACATTGCGTACATCAACGATGCGAGTAATTCGAGTATCACGTGCCCAGTTCATACCGATAGTATGTTTGTTCACTTCATTGGCACCGCAAACGAAATCTGAAAGTGCAGCTGCCGAACGATCAACGAATACAGGCATATCTAAATTAACACCGATATAACCTTTGTGTAGGCCTGCCGCTTTTAGCTCTTCGTCAGAAGCTAACGTCAATGGTACGTTGGCTTCTTCGATTTTCTCAGCTTTGATAGTATTGAGCTGATGATCGCCGCGCAATACGATAGCAATCAATTGTGGCTCATCATTCTCAGTATGACCATGAACTATTAAAGTTTTCACCGTCGTTTCTAACGGGATGTCCAAGTGTTCAGCAACCATTTTACAGCTGGTCATGCCTTCGGTCAGAACGTCTTCACGCTCCATTTTCGGCGGTTGACGCTCAGCGGTGCTGACAGATTCTGCTAGCTCTACGTTGGCTGCATAGTCAGATGAGTCCGAAAACGCAATATCGTCTTCGCCGCTATCTGCCAATACATGGAACTCATGTGAAGCAAAGCCACCGATAGAGCCTGTATCTGCTTGTACCGCACGGAAATCTAAGCCCAAGCGGGTAAAGATGCGTGTATAAGCGTCATACATATCATGGTAAGTTTTGGCCAATGAGGCTTGATCCACATGGAAAGAGTAAGCATCTTTCATGGTGAATTCACGTGCGCGCATCACACCGAAGCGTGGACGAATCTCGTCACGGAATTTACCTTGAATCTGAAAGAAGGTAATCGGTAGTTGTTTATAACTACGTAGCTCACTTTGTGCTAGATTGGTGATGACTTCTTCGTGCGTTGGACCAAGTACAAAGTCGCGATCATGACGGTCTTTGAAGCGCAATAGCTCAGGACCATAATCATCAAAACGTCCGGTCGTCTGCCAAAGTTCAGCAGGCTGAGTCATCGGCATAAGCACTTCTTGTGCGCCGACATTTTGCATCTCTTCACGAACAATACGTTCGACCTTTTGCAAGACGCGCAGACCCATAGGCAACCAAATATACAATCCAGAAGCAATCTTGCGGATAAGACCAGCACGCACCATCAATTGGCTTGAGGCGATGTCGGCATCACTTGGGGTTTCTTTTAGTGTGGCAAATAAAAATTGACTGGCTTTCATAAATAAAGCGTAACCTTATCAACGATAAAAAAATAAGAAATAGTAGGATGTTGAGCGTATGGCTAATCGTTTCATTGCCGCCGCAAGCTTACCTTTATCACTTAGCAATAATCTAGGGTATTTCCTAGTTACCAACCTGCTTATATACAAAGCATATCAGCAAAAACCACTCTTATAAAAGAGAGGCAAATTTGATTTGATGTATCAATATGCCAAAAACGCAATATATTCAGGTCAAAACCCTGATAAATGCTTTAAGACTGACATTTTATTCATACAATCTGACTATGTTAGGTAAAGTTCGCCTAAGACGCAATGACTTTTTGTCTTTTCAGACCGAACGTGACACAAAGGCTTCAATAAGGGATAAATAATTGAGCTATTCATATGATTTTATAGCGAAAGCACTGATTACTTGAGAGACAGTTTATTGAGGTGGTTGCGTAGAGGTTTATGGATAAAGTTATGTAGAGGAATGGTAGCCATTACTTGAAGTTACTGCACAATAGTCGCATTTATAGACTAAGCATCTGTTCTATTTTTACAACGCTCTTAGCCTTACCAAACGATGCAACATTATAAAGGTAGCTTCTATGGATAATCCTGATATGAATAACGCTAATGCCACTCAAAAGCCTGCGAAACGTCCTATTGCGACAATGTCGTGGGTGATATTACTGATCGGTCTAGCAGCGATTGTTTTTGCTATTTATAGTGCGCAAAACAAACCAGAAGAAGCGCCGATAGAAACCATTACCCGTGAAGGTGTGGTTACGCAAATTCAGCAGTTAAATCGTTTACATACCGTCGCATTCAGCGTTGATACAGTGATTACGAGCGAGCGAACAGGAAGTTGGATGAAACTGTGGCAAGATGAGCAAAAGGCATTGTTTATCGCTCATGGTCGCGTAGAGGCAGGGGTGGATTTGAGTGCGTTGACGCCTGAGATGGTACAAATAGTGCAACCTGCTCAAGCTAATGCATACGAAGAGCAAGTAGTTGACCCCAATTCTCCAGCTGCCACTATGCCACAAATCAATATTACTTTGCCGCCTACAGAGATATTTTCAGTATATCTAGATGATATCGAGATTTATGACTGGCAGACAGGGGCTTTTGGCATGATGCAAGTCGATCCTAAGATATTGGCACAAGCACAGACCATGGCAAAAAAAGAAGTGCTTGAGCGTGCCTGCCGAGGTGATGTCATGAATATGGCATTGCAAAATGCGCAAACCCAATTGCAGCAGCTGTTTGCACTCACGGGAGCGGTAGTGACGGTTACCACTCAGGGTGCAGGTGCATGTCAGTTGCCAGTCACTACCAATAGCTAGCCTGCTGGTTGTTTTCTAAAATTAAGCTTCTTTTTTAAATTCGGCGATAGCTAGCTTGCGTGCTGATTTATGCTCGACCATCGGCGCAGGGTAGTCGACATCGGCAAACTTACCACCTTTTGCCAATTCTTTACGCATCTTATCTTCGTTATGTAAGATACTGTTAGGAATATCTTTTAACTCTGGTAGCCAAGTTTTAATAAACAGAGCTTTAGAATCGTGCGTATTGGCTTGGCTAAAGGGGTTCATAATACGGAAGTAGGGCGCTGAGTCGGTACCTGTCGACGCGCTCCATTGCCAGCCACCGTTATTGGAGGCAAAATCCCCATCTATCAGTTGCTGCATAAAGTAGCGTTCACCCAAGCGCCAATCAATCAATAAGTCTTTGGTCAAAAACATCGCGGTGACCATTCGTAAGCGATTATGCATAAACCCTGTCGCATTTAAACAGCGCATTGCTGCATCTACGAGCGGCACGCCTGTCATGCCTGTGCACCATGTCTCAAAATCATCGTTGTCATATGACCAATTAACCTTATTGTCGGTATCTTCTTTATAAGCCTTATGACGAATCAGGTTTGGTTTTTCTACTAGCACATGGCGATAAAAGTCTCGCCACGCAAGCTCGCTTATCCAGCGATTGATGTCTTCATTATCACCGTCATTACCGTGTAGCTTTTCTTGTGCTTTGCTCGCCTGTAGATAGCAGATTCTAGGACTGATAGAGCCTATAGTGAGGTAAGCCGATAGCTGACTGGTTGCGTGCAGATGGGGGACATCACGGCTTACATCATAATCATTGATATCATCATCGACGAATGCCTCTAGACGCTGGCAAGCGGCAGACTCACCTGCAGGATAAGCGTCTCTTGCTTGGTCAAGCTGAGCTGTCATATCGATATACTGCAATGACTCATTCTTTTCTAATGTCTGCTGATAATCACTGAGCATTTTTTCGTTTAGTGCTTTGATATCGTCGATTGTATCGGCAAACGTTTGCGATGATGGTAGTTTGATTTTATAATCGCTAACCACTGCGGGCGCTTCATGCATTTGAATGGTGCTGACGTCCAACGTATGTCGCCATTTTTTATAAAACGGGGTGAAGACCTTATACATACTATCGCCATCATTGGTCGTGATGCTTTGCGGTGGCAAAATGCACTGGTCATGCCAGCGGACAAACTCGATGTCGTCTTTTGCAAGTTGTTTGCTTAATTGCTCATCACGATCAATCTCATTGCCTTCGTACTCGTGATTGGCCATGACGCAGCTGATTTCATTGTCATTGCATAAGGTCGTGAGCGCATCTATACAGTCAGCAAAGCTTGGGCAGAGCTGTACTGTTAAAGTGATGTTCAGTTTTGATTGCAAGTCCTTTGCTAAAATAGGTAGCGTGCGAGCAATGTGATCGACTTGTACAAGAGACGTATCGTGCGCTTGCCACTGCTCAGGCGTCAAAAAGAATACGGCAGATACCGAGGCGTTGTCTTCTTTTGCGCGTTCACAAAGCGCTGCTAGAGCGGTATTGTCATGAATGCGTAGGTCACGACGAAACCACATTAAGTAATGCGGTGGATTTTTGCTAGTTGCATTGTCGTCAGTATCAGTAGCGGCTGTCTGTGCAGTCTTAGACATCAAAGTATCCCTATATTAATCAATAGCAATCATAAACAAAACTAAGGATAAAAGTATGCTAGGATAAGTTTTTGGATGCAATGGCTTTGCCGTTTGGTTAACAAAACCTCATCACATCTAACGATTTATCTTTAGCTTGAACCTATCTGATGCCGCTATAATCGGTGTCATATTCAGTACCATGAAACGCAAGGTCACAAAATGCACGTTAAGTTTTGCGGGTTTACTCAGCTTAGTGATATACAGACTGCGGCACAGCTAGGTGCAGATGCAGTGGGTTTGGTGTTTTATCCACCAAGTCCACGTGCGGTCACAATAGCGCAGGCGCAAACTCTGAGCGCTGCCGTACCTGCTTTTGTCAGCGTGGTGGCACTGGTAGTCAATATGCCCAAAGATGAGCTGATTAACTTAGCAAGCAACGTCTCTTTTGATATTATCCAGTTCCATGGTGATGAAACGCCTGAGCAATGCCAACAGCTGGCAGGTATGGTCAATAAACGCTGGATCAAAGCATTGCGTATCAATACAGAGCAAGACACCCTCGATAGCGTCCGCGCTCAGATTAACCAGTTTTCGACTGCAGGTGCCAGTAGTATTTTACTGGATGCTTATCATCAAGATGCATACGGCGGTACAGGCGCACGTTTTGACTGGAGTCTCATTCCACATGACAGTGCACTGCCGATCGTTTTGGCTGGTGGGCTCGATGCCGACAATGTTGCCGCGACATTAGATTTACCTATTTATGGCGTCGATGTGAGCGGTGGTATTGAGGTTGATAAAGGTAAAAAAGACGCTGCCAAAATGCGTGCCTTTATGAAAGCGGTCAAACGCGATCGATGGCAAAACGCTACGGTCACTGGCGCCATCTAAGTGGGTTTGTATCTAGCTATTTGCGATAAACAATCTGCTTAGTTGATCGTTATTCCGATTTTTCTGCTTAAATCTTATTAGATTATTATCCCTTTTATTATTTTCTCTCTATTTATCTAAAGTTATCTAAAAAATACCACTTATTACAGTAGGAATTATCATGAGTCATGTCGAGAACAAAGATTTATCTGCTACCGCACAGTCTGTAAACACTTTTACCAATCCTGAAAATGTACAGGACTTCAACCAGTATCCTGATGCGCGCGGTCATTTCGGTGTACATGGGGGGCGTTTTGTCTCTGAGACGCTAATGGCTGCTCTAGAAGAGCTAGAAACACTTTATACCAAAGTCAAAGCAGACCCAGCATTCTGGGAAGAGTATCACAATGATTTGGTCAATTATGTCGGTCGTCCAACGCCGCTGTATCATGCTAAGCGTTTGAGCGATGAGATTGGCGGTGCGCAAATTTACTTTAAGCGTGAAGACCTAAACCATACAGGCGCACATAAAGTAAATAACACCATTGGTCAGGCATTGCTTGCCAAAATGTGTGGCAAAAAACGTATCATCGCTGAGACTGGTGCAGGACAGCATGGCGTAGCGACGGCAACGATTGCTGCACGCTTAGGGCTAGAATGTATCGTCTATATGGGTGCTGACGATGTCGAGCGTCAAAAAATGAACGTCTATCGTATGCGCTTGCTTGGCGCGACAGTTGTGCCCGTCACTTCTGGCTCACGTACGCTCAAAGACGCAATGAACGAAGCCATGCGTGACTGGGTGACCAATGTCGATAGCACCTATTACATTATCGGTACTGTGGCAGGCCCGCATCCTTATCCGCTATTGGTTCGTGATTTTCAAGCGATTATTGGTAAAGAAGCGCGCATTCAGCATCTAGAAAAAACAGGCAAAATGCCAGATGCATTGGTTGCCTGTGTTGGTGGTGGCTCAAACGCGATTGGTTTGTTTTTTGACTTCTTGAACGATACTGAAGTTAAAATGTATGGCGTCGAGGCAACGGGCGACGGTATCGAGTCAGGTCGTCATTCAGCACCATTGGCTGCTGGTCGTATCGGCGTGCTACATGGTAACCGTACTTACCTAATGGCAGATGATGATGGCCAGATTCAAGAGACACATTCTATTTCAGCGGGTCTTGATTATCCTGGTGTCGGTCCAGAGCATAGCTTCCTAAAAGACATGAAGCGTGTTGAGTATGTCGGTTGTACTGACAAAGAAGCGCTAGAAGGCTTCCATGAGGCCACGCGCAAAGAAGGTATCATTCCTGCGCTTGAAACTGCTCATGCGGTCGCTTATGCATTGAAACTGGCGAAAACCATGACACCTGACCAGACGATCGTCGTTAATATGTCAGGTCGCGGTGACAAGGATCTGCATTCAGTGATGAAGGCGGAAGGGATTGAGTTGTAAAAGGACGTTTTTTTGAGTACAGATATGGTTGACTTGGTAAACTTAATAAACGATAGATTTATTGAGTTTACAAGGGAGCAGGTTTTTTCTAAAGAAACCAATGACTTTCTAGGCTTTGCCCAACAAAAATTTAAGCTAAATGCGAAAAATGATTGGAATGAAATTATTGCTTCTGAGGATATTCTAGAAGACTCTAATGAGGCCTTAAAAAGTTTTTTGAAGTTTGGTTTATCAGGTCCTACCAAATATAATGATTTGGGTGAGAAATATCTGAGATTGTATGGAGTTTTGAATGCTGTTTACCAACAGCAACAAGCTATTTTACATATATTTAAACTATTCAATTGTCCAAATCCAAAATTAATAAAGCAAGAGTTCAATAATTTATCTATAACGCAAGCTCGTCATAAACTAGGTGCTCATAGTATTAATTATACTGTCCAAGGTGATTCTGAGACTGAAATGTTCGTACCTGTTAGATTACAGTTCGATGATTATGAGCTGACATATTTTAATCCCAAAAATGATGAAAGTAACAATATTGACCTTAAATTAACTATTGAAGAGCATAGTAAGCTAATCTGTAAGACTTATTTACTTATAGCTAATAAAGTTATTAAAACGGTTTATAAGGGTAATACTGTTAAGCAAGAACAAGTGCTGATAAGTTTTAATGAATTAGAAATGGTTATGAACGGAGCACTGTTGATCAAAGGTCAAGATGGTAATACTATCATTAATATAAAATTTAAATAATAACTTGTCTGAAGAGATAGATAACTAAAGAGACCATTATGACTAGAATCGAAAGCACTTTTGAAACCTTAAAATCACAAAATAAAAAAGCCCTGATTCCTTATGTTATGGCAGGCGATCCTAATCCGACCACTACGGTAGGTCTGTTGCACGACTTAGTGAAACACGGCGCCGATATGATCGAAGTCGGTTTACCATTCTCTGATCCAATGGCCGATGGTCCAACTGTAGCCTTGGCTGGCGAGCGTGCATTAGCAGCAGGTACGAGTACTCGTGATGCATTAAAGATGGTTGCAGAGTTCCGTCAAACAGATACGCAAACGCCAATTATCCTAATGGGTTATCTAAATCCTGTTGAAATCATCGGCTATGACAATTTTGTGGCACTATGCGAGCAGTCAGGTGTTGATGGTTTATTGATGGTAGATTTGCCACCAGCAGAGGCGGGTAGCTTCACTCAGCATTTGACCGATCATTCGATGAATGAGATTTTCTTGCTATCGCCAACGACGTTGCCCGAGCGCCGTGAGCAAGTATTGACTCATTGTGGTGGCTATATTTATTATGTATCACTAAAAGGTGTGACTGGTTCAGCTACGCTAGATACTGACGATGTAGCGACCCAAGTACAAGCAATCAAAGCGGAAACAGACCTGCCAGTATGCGTCGGCTTTGGTATCCGTGATGGTGCCTCTGCTAAGGCGATCGGTACTCATGCGGATGGTGTTATCGTCGGTAGTGCCTTGGTACAGAATTTTGCCGATATTGATGCCAACGATGCCGCCGCGGTTGCAAATGCACAGCAGAACATCATGGCAAAAATGGATGAGCTACGTGAAGCGTTAGACAGTCTAAGCGCTTAATAGCTATTGCTTTCATATTGTTGTTACTTGAAAAGATGGTTACTTGAAGAAATAGTTATTTGAAACGGCAAAGTCAAATTGCAGTTATTGTTTACCTAAGACTTTACTTAAAAGCTTTACGTGAAGACAATACTAAATGACTTTGCTAAAATTAGTTTACGAGTGTAAACTAACATCACTATTATATGGTGTCTGATAGCAGTGATTTATTTGTCATTTTGATTAGCAAATATATTATCTATCAACAAGCGCATAATCAAATTACCGACATACGAGATTTATTTATCAGTATGTCGCATGATTGCTCATGTTATGACTGTATTAGACGCTTTGTTTAGACAACCATTAAACTCTCAATGACAAGCGAATGAGCAAACTTGTCAATAAGCCTTTTATGATGGCAAATAATATGACTGATACAATAACAAAACCCGATAACAATACTGCTAAAGCCGCGCCAAACAGCAATACGGATAGGCAGTCATGGTTTAATCGTCCTATTCCAGGCATCAAGCAGCATTTGACTGCGCCACTGTCTGCGGTAGAGACTGAACCGTCAACTAAGTGTAGTAATTGTCATTCGATGATTACCAACACGGCGCTAATTTTTAACTGTTATGTTTGCCCGCATTGTGATCATCATTTACCGATGAGTGCTCGTGAACGCTTGAACTGGTTACTTGATCAAGTAGACGGTGAGACAGGACAGGAGTTTACGGCAAAAGATCCATTGAGCTTTGTGGATAGTAAGCCATATCCTGCGCGTATGAGTGAAGCACAAGAAAAAACAGGTGAGACTGAGGCGTTGGTTGCTATGTATGGCAAACTTCGTAACCTTGATATCGTCGCCTGTGCTTTTGATTTCCGCTTTATGGGTGGGTCAATGGGTTCAGTCGTTGGTGATCGTTTCGTTCAAGCAGCTGAAAAAGCGCTAGAGCAAAAAGTACCTTTGGTTTGCTTTGCTGCTTCTGGCGGTGCACGTATGCAAGAAGGCTTATTGTCATTGATGCAAATGGCACGCACGGCAGCAGCGATTGAGCGTCTAAGAATCGCTGGGATTCCTTATATTGTGGTATTGACCAATCCTGTGTACGGCGGCGTAACTGCATCACTAGCGATGTTGGGTGATATCCATCTAGCAGAACCAAAAGCGATGATTGGTTTTGCTGGTAAGCGTGTGATCGAGCAGACTGTACGCGAGACGTTAGAAGAGCCATTCCAGCGCGCTGAGTTCTTATTAGAGCATGGCGTAGTGGATGAAGTGGTACATCGTCATCAGCTAATCGATACGATCTATCGTTTACTTGCAAAACTATGCCGCGTACCAAATGTAGATGCTCAATAAGGTAAATGACTCAGCATAATGAATCATTTATTGAGTGCATAATGACTTAGCTGCGTGCTAACATCTACTACATATGCAAGACCCCTAATAGCATTTATCGTCATTGCACGGTAAGTGCTATTTTTGGTTTTAGCTAGCACATATATTTCTATCTCTTATTAAATTTTATATAGGTTCTATTCATGTCTGACCTTTTAGCCTCTGACCTTCACAGCCCCAACACCCATAGTCCTAATGAAAGTGCTAGCTTAACTGAGTGGCTCGATTATATGCAGCAGATTCATGTGTCTGCAATCGATATGGGATTGTCACGTGTATTGCCTGTCGCAGAAGCGTTAGGCGTGGTGCAGTCAGCTAAAGATGACGCTTATGTATTTACTGTGGCAGGTACTAATGGTAAAGGCTCTACAACTGCTGTCATCGCCGAAATGTGTAAAGCCGCAGGTTATAAGACGGCACTATATCAGTCGCCACATCTTAGCGTTTTCAACGAGCGTGTGCGTATCAATGGCGAGATGGTCAGCGATCAGACGCTGATTGAGGCTTTTAGCAACGTAGAGGCTGCACGTTTACAGTGCGATTTGACGTTGTCGTTCTTTGAGATGACCACACTAGCAGCGCTATTGATATTCGCTGAAGCAGACTGTGACGTGTGGGTATTAGAAGTGGGACTGGGTGGACGGCTAGATGTGGTCAATATTATTGATCCTGACATGGCAGTTATTACCAATATCGGTATCGATCACGTTGACTGGTTGGGTGATAATGTCGAGGATATTGGTCGCGAAAAAGCAGGTATCTTGCGCCAAGGTATTTCTTTAGTTTATGGTGCTATTGAAATGCCATCTAGCGTGCAGCACGCTATCGATAATAAGCAAGCGACTTGTTATAAAATTGGGCAAGATTTTAGCTACCGCGATATTGACTCAATGATTTGGCAGTACAGTAATGCGGCAGTTACCTTGCAACTACCACGCCCTGCACTATCCTTGACCAATACTGCTAATGCACTATCGGCGGTACTTGCAAGCCCGTTGAAAGTCGATATAAGTGCCATCGAGCAGGCATTGCAAACTGTCAAACTGGCAGGGCGCTTTGATTATCGTGAAAGCCATCATCGCCATTGGTTGTTTGATGTGGCGCACAACGAGCAAGGTGTGGAATTTTTATTAGCGCAGTTATTGCCATTTTGGCATCAGCATTTGAGTAAACACGGCAGCCAAGCTGATAGAGACCTTCCAAAAATCAAAATGTTGTTCTCTATGTTGGGTGATAAAGATATCGACAAAGTAGTACAGCGTCTGACTCAAGCAGGCTTGCCAATTAGTGATTGGTTCATTGCTGAGATTGATTATCCTCGTGCCGCGAGTACCGAGCAGCTACAAGGCGTCTTAACTCAATATGTGGATAGCGCCAACATATATCAATTCGATGGCTTGCATGCAGCGACGTATGCGGTAATAGCAGATAGTCAGCCACAAGATCTAATCGTCGTATGTGGTTCGTTTCATACGATTGGTGAAGCGCTTGCTGCACTAGCCGTATGATCATTTAAGTTAAGGTGGCGCCTGTTTAGTGTTAATCTTAGTACTTGCCTGATAGCAGACAGCACGAAAAATATGCTTTATAATCAAAATGATTTGCAAGACTGGCATAAATGGGTCGGCATAGATTTTGAACACTGATGGCAGTAACTGGCGGTACGAGGTATTTATTAGCGCAATTATCTATATTGCTGTAAGACAGTCCCTGCGCCGCTCAATCAACCTTATTACCAACTAAGAGACGTAAACGGATGAACTTTTCGAGACAAGCCTTATTGGGCATTGGGATGATTATCGGCGGTAGCGTGATGCTATACGCCATGGTGCAACAGATTGGCGATAGCGACCAACCAAAGCCGATGTCAGCGATGGTTGACAAACTAAGCTCGGAGCAAGAGTCTCCGCAGCCGCTTACGACTGATATCGAAACAGAAAAACGTATCCTTGCGCAAAAGCAAAAAGAACGTGCAGCCCGCGTTGCAGAGCAAGAAAAACGTGCAAAAGAGTTTTTGACAGAGCAAGAAGTTGCTGAGGCAGAAGCGTTGGCTAAGGCACGTGCTGAGAGCCAGCAATATGTTGATAATAGTGCGCCAGCTACTGATGAAACTACCAATACAGAGGCTACAAAAGACGTTACTACAGATCTGACCGTTCAGCCTCGTACTGAGAGTCAGTCTACTACTGATACTACAAAGTCTAGCGAAGCCGAGAAGCAAAAAGCGGTTCAAGAGCAACAAGAAGCTCAAAGGCAAGCTGCTATCAAAGAGCAAGCGGCTGCCAAAAAACTTGCTGAGAGCAAAAAACAAGCGGAGGCAGAGAAACTAGCCGAAGCAAAAAAGCAGGCTGAAGCCCAAGCAGCGGCTGAGAGAAAAAGAGAAGCAGCGGAATCGGCTAAAAATGAGCCACCAAAATCGCCTTCTGAATACCAAATCAAGAAAGGCGATGGACTTATCAAACTGGCAAGACAATACAATATGCCTGTGGAAGTATTGGCTCAAGCCAACAACCTATCTCCATCAGCAGCGCTACAACTGGGTCAGAGCATCACCATCCCATCGAGCAAACAGGTACAGCGTTTAGAGCGTGAAGCGGCGGCAGCCGAACAAGCGCGTGAGAAGAAGCGCCAGCAAGAAGAGGCGCTGGCGAAGAAATCTGCCGATGCAAAACGTGAAGCGCAGCAAAAACTGAGTGAAGCGCGTAAAGAAGTCAAAGAAACAGACGCTAAGGGTAGCTTTGGAGTGCAAGTAGCTTTAGCAAATGACCAAGCCAAAGCGGATGAGTTAGCGAAAAAATTCCGAGCAGCAGGTTATCAAGTCAAGACCAGTGCGACCAGTCGTGGAGTACGTGTCGTGGTTGGGCCTGAACGTGGCAAAGTCGCAGCATTGGCACTAAAAGATAAAATTAATAGTGACCCTAAAGTAAATACGACCAGCGCTTGGGTGCTTTACTGGCGTTAAGCTAGAGCGTTTCTCGCGGTCTCAATACGACTTTTATCTACTTTATATGAAAACACGACAAATACTGTCGTGTTTTTTGTTTTATAGATTGCTGATTGGCGCCGCCTTAGTTAAGATGAGCGCCATTTTTATAATCCTTTGTTGTATAACCTGTCAGCCTATATAGGTTGCCTTGTCGTGATTGGCGCATTATTAATTGCTATCAATAATGACAATTAGCCCATCACTCTCATTCTGTATAAGGTAGAACCATGTCGTTTGGTGTTATATTTCTAATATTGGCCGTTGGGTTTTTAGGGCTGATTACGTTACCGAAGCTGCTACCAACACTACTGACGAAGCGCCCTGTCGTTGAGCCTAATCCAAAACCTGTGCGCGG